>ULUR01054186.1_pt1 | contig 104464 bp, 106 predicted proteins | sample 1958651 | NCBI WGS metagenome assembly ULUR01 (sample SAMEA4835764, study PRJEB28245) | human gut metagenome | biome: gut microbiome; material: fecal sample | place: Denmark | collected 2008 | reverse complement strand
GTCGCAGGCGGAAGCCATTGCAAAAAAAATACAGCAGGCGATAGAGCAGGCTACACCGCCGGAGCAGATTGCCCTTTTGTTTCGGACGGCGCGGCAGATGAACATTTTTTCAAGAAAATTTATGGAGTACAACATTCCGTTTGTGATGAAAGACTCCATTCAGAATATATTTGAGCACTGGGTTGCCAAAGATGTGCTAAGTTATATGAAAATGGCGGTGGGCGACCGTTCCAGAAATCTGTTTCTGAAAGTGGCGAACCGGCCAAAGCGGTATTTAAGCCGTGCGGCATTTACGACGGAACCGGTTACCTTTGGCAGCTTGTATGACTATTACCGCGACAAGGCATATATGTGCGAGCGGATCAATGATCTGCAGAACGACTTATTTGCCATGAAACAGATGACACCATATAGTGCAATCGACTACCTTTATCATACGGTGGGATATAAAAATTTTCTTGCCGAATATGCGGCTGAGCGCGGTGTCAATGTAAAAGACTGGGAGGAAATCGTAGAAGAGATTCGCGAAGATGCTTCCGGTTATAACGATTTTGAATCGTGGTTTTCGCATATTGAAGAATATGGAAAACAGTTAGAAGAGCGAAAACAGAAACAAGGCAGGCAGAAAAGCCCGGGTGACAAGCCGGGAGTGGCATTGATGACGATGCACAGTGCCAAAGGTCTTGAATTTGATATTGTATTTATTCCCGATGCGAACGAAGGGATGATCCCTTACCGTAAATCCGTCGAAGACGGGCAGATTGAGGAAGAACGAAGATTAATGTACGTTGCCATGACACGGGCGAGGGAGCATTTATATCTCTCATATGTCAAGCAGCGGTTTCAGAAAGAGGAATCTCCGTCTCGGTTTTTAAAAGAAATTGAAAAAAGTATAAACTTTTTATAAATTTGAACCGATAAACACTATAACAAGAACAAAGGAGGTCTTTATCATGAAACATATTTTGAGAAAAGTAATCGCAATTGCAACTGTAGTAACGATGTTTGCAGCTGTTCCGGCGATGGATGCACAGGCAGCAGCCGTAAAATATGCAACGTACACCAATACCCGCTTTACGTATACGGTTAAATATCCGACTACCTTTCAGCGTGCGGATTATAGTTCCGGAGATGGTACCAAACTGGTTTCCAAAGATGGAAAAGCAAAGGCGACCATTTGGAATTCTTATGGAAAGACCGGCAAGAGAAGCGGAAAGACTGTCGTAGCGACGGCAAAGAAAAATCGAAAAATCAATGTAGAAAAGGCGACAAAGACAGAATGCAGGTACAACTATAAAATGGGAAAAAATACCATTCAGTACTGCTATGTATTCATCAAAAACGGTGAGATCGCTTTCCAGCTTACCTATCCGACTGCATCTAAGAAATACTATTCGGCAGCGGCAAAAGGTATGATGGCATCACTAAAGAAAAATAAATCACTTACACTAAACGACTAAAAGGAGGATGGACAGCCATGGGTCTGACAACACAACAAATACTTGCATCTATTGAGAATGGCACGACATCATTAGGAATCGAATTTGGTTCGACACGAATTAAGGCAGTTTTAACGGCAGAGGACAATTCACCGATCGCATCGGGAAGCCATGATTGGGAAAACCGTCTGGAAGACGGTATATGGACGTATACTCTGGAGGATATCTGGACAGGACTTCAAGACAGTTATGCGAAGATGGCAGAAGATGTAAAAGAAAAATACGGAGTTGTTCTGAAAAAGACGGGAGCCATTGGATTCAGTGCCATGATGCATGGTTACATGGTATTTGATGCGGAGGGCACATTGCTCGTTCCGTTCCGTACATGGAGAAATACGATTACAGAAGAAGCATCGGAAAAATTGACAAAATTGTTATCTTATCACATTCCGCAGCGATGGAGCATCGCACACTTGTACCAGGCGATGTTAAATGGCGAGGAACATGTGAAAAATATTGCGTTCCAGACGACACTTGCCGGCTATATTCATTGGAAACTGACCGGTGAAAAAGTGCTTGGTATCGGTGAGGCATCCGGAATGTTCCCAATCGACTGCGAAGCAAAAGACTGGGATGAAAAACGCGTAAAAATATTTGACGAAGAGGCAAAGAAAAAGGGATATTCCTTTACCTTGCATGATATATTCCCGAAAGTTCTTGTTGCCGGAGAGCAGGCAGGAGTGCTGACGGAAGAAGGAGCAAAATTGTTGGATCCTTCGGGAAATCTGGAAGCAGGAATCCCGCTCTGTCCGCCGGAGGGAGATGCCGGAACCGGTATGGCAGCGACAAACAGCGTGGCGGTCCGCACAGGTAATGTATCTGCCGGAACTTCGGTGTTTGCGATGATCGTATTGGAAAAAGAACTGAAAGAAGTTTACGAAGAAATTGACCTTGTTACGACACCAACCGGAAATCTCGTCGGAATGGTACATTGTAACAACTGTACTTCTGACCTGAATGCGTGGGTCAATTTGTTTAAAGAATTTGCAGAGAGTTTTGGCATGAAAGTCGATATGAATCAATTGTTTGGAACTCTTTACAATAAAGCATTGGAAGGAGACGACGACTGTGGCGGACTCCTTGCGTACAATTATTTTTCCGGCGAACATATTACCGGTTTCAATGAGGGGCGTCCAATGTTTGTTCGTACACCGGACAGTAAATTCAATCTGGCAAACTTTATGCGCGTAAACTTGTTTACGGCACTTGGTGCATTGAAAGTCGGACTTGATATTCTGCTCAAAAAAGAGGGCGTGAAAGTAGACCGTATTCTCGGACATGGCGGTTTGTTTAAGACCAAAGGAGTCGGACAGAAGATCATGGCAGCAGCGATGAATGCGCCGGTTTCCGTTATGGAGACAGCAGGAGAAGGTGGTGCCTGGGGAATTGCCCTTCTTGCCGCTTATATGAAAAATAAGGAAGAAGGCCAGACGCTCGACGATTATCTCGAAAAGAAAGTATTTGCCGGCTTTGAAGGTGTGGAAGAAAAACCGGATCCGGCAGACGTAAAAGGCTTTGACGAATTTATCAGTCGTTACAAAGAAGGGCTTCCAATCGAGAAAGCAGCTGTAGAATTTTTGAAATAAAATCCGGATTTGACAGGAAAAGTCAGTCAATTTGGTATCATATAAAAAGGTCAGACATTTTCTGGCCTTTTTCACTTTAAGGAGGAACCCATGGAAAAAGCATTTTTGCCGATATCCAAAAAAGATATGAAAGAACGGGGATGGGATCAGTGCGATTTTGTCTTTGTGATCGGAGATGCCTATGTCGATCATTCGTCGTTTGGACCGGCAATCATCAGCCGTCACTTGGAGGCGTATGGCTACAAAGTGGGGATTATCTCGCAGCCGGACTGGAAAGACGACAAGAGTATTACCGTGCTTGGCGAGCCAAGACTCGCTTTTTTGGTGTGTGCAGGAAATATGGATTCCATGGTAAATCACTATACGGTCAATAAAAGGCGACGTCATCAGGATGCGTATACACCAGGGGGTGTATCGGGAAAACGGCCGGATTACGCGACGGTCGTTTATTCGAATCTGATCCGTCGTACATACAAAAACGTGCCGATTGTCTTAGGCGGGATCGAGGCGAGTTTGCGCAGACTGTCGCACTACGATTACTGGTCAGATAAGGTGAAGCGGTCCATTCTGCTTGATGCGGGGGCAGATCTTATCTCGTATGGAATGGGAGAACATAGTATGCTGGAAATCGCCGATGCACTGGCGAGCGGCATGGATGTGAAAGATATTACGTATATCGCAGGGACGGTTTACCGCACGAAAGAGGGCGCAGAGATTTATGACAGCATTGAACTTCCTGATTTCGAGGAATCGGTGGCTGAGAAGAAAAAATACGCCGAGAGTTTTATGAAGCAGTACGAAAATACGGATCCGTTTACGGCAAAAACATTGGTCGAGCGCTATCCGGGAAAAGTTCTTGTCGTGCAGAATCCACCGGCCAAACCGCTTACGATGCAGGAAATGGATGACATTTACGATTACCCGTATATGGGAACCTACCATCCGAGTTACAAAAAGCAGGGCGGTGTACCGGCGATTCAGGAAATTAAGTTCAGTCTGACGAGCTGCCGCGGGTGCTTTGGCGGCTGCAGTTTCTGTGCGCTGACGTTTCATCAAGGGCGCATCGTGCAGGCGAGAAGTCATGACTCCATCCTGCGGGAAGCAAAGCAAATGACGGAAGATCCGGAATTCAAAGGATATATCCACGATGTGGGTGGACCGACCGGAAATTTCAGGAAGCCGGCCTGCGACAAGCAGATGAAATTCGGGGTCTGCAAAAACAAACAATGTTTATTTCCGAAACCATGTAATAACTTGAATGTAGACCACAAAGATTATGTCGAATTGTTACGAAAATTGAGGAAACTTCCGAAAGTGAAGAAAGTTTTTGTGCGTTCGGGAATCCGTTTTGATTATGTGATGGCGGATGCGAAAGATACGTTTTTGAAGGAATTGTGCGAGTACCATATCAGCGGTCAGCTGCGTGTGGCGCCGGAACATGTATCGGATGCCGTCCTTGACGCGATGGGAAAACCGAAAAATGAGGTTTACGAAAACTTTTTAAAACGTTATGCCAAAGTGAACCGGCTGACCGGAAAGCAGCAGTATGCGGTGCCTTATCTGATGTCATCGCACCCGGGGTCGACGTTGAAAGAGGCGGTGGAACTTGCCGAATACGTCCGGGATCTCGGCTATATGCCGGAGCAGGTGCAGGACTTTTATCCGACACCGGCGACCATCTCCACGTGTATGTATTATACCGGTCTTGATCCCCGCACGATGCAGCCGGTCTATGTGCCGAAGAAACATCATGAAAAAGAGATGCAGCGCGCTCTGATCCAATACCGCAAGCCGGAAAATTATGCGTTGGTAAAAGAAGCCCTTTTAAAACTGGGACGAACGGATCTCATCGGATTTGACAAAAAATGTCTGATTCCACCGAGACCGTGGAGCGAGAAAAAGAGCGGTAAAAAGAATGAGAAGGACCGTGGAAAACAAGCTGGAAAGCCGCGTGCACGGCGGCAGGAGAAAAGAAAGAAGCAAAAAAGGTAAAAAAATATTGACTGTTACCATACGTCATGGTTTATAATGAGAAAAAGTGAGGTGTATGAATGCAGGGAAAAGAATTGTACTCAACCGGAGAATTTGCAAAAAAAGCAAATGTTTCCATTCGCACAATACATTTTTACGAAAAAAAGGGATTAATACGTCCGTTAAAAATTGCAGAAAACGGTTACCGTTATTATGGAGAACAGGAATTTGCGCGTTTGCAGCGAATCCTGACGCTTAAGATCCTTGGATTTTCGCTGGAAGAAATTCAGGCACTTTCTCTGAATGAAACCGATGCAGATTATTTACAGCAGTCTCTTGAACAGCAACGCTTTTTAATGAAGCGCAAAATTCGATATTTTCAGACGGTTGAAAAAGCACTTGGAGAAGTATCCGAAAAATTGAAACGTGAGAAAAAGCCTAATTGGAATGAGATCACAAATCTGATTCGTATTGCTAATATGGACCGCGAACTTGTCGAACAGTATAAAAATGGAACCAATATCAATGCCCGAATCCGACTTCATCGTTTGTATTCGCAAAATCCGAAGAGCTGGTTTTGCTGGATTTACGATCAAATTGAGGATAAAGTATTTGGTAATATACTGGAACTTGGTTGTGGAACGGGGCAGTTTTGGAAAGAAAACTGGGAACGGATTCCGGCAGATGTTCATATTCACATTACAGATATATCACCTGGAATGCTGGAAGACAGCCGTAAAAATTTGGATTTTGATGCAGAGGAAGAGCGCGCGACATTTAGAGTGGCAGATGCTTGTGAAATTCCGGCTGAGGATGATACATTTGATGTGGTAGTAGCTAATTTTGTGCTTTTCTATATAAAAGACAGGGACAAAGCATTTTCGGAGATACGGCGTGTCTTGAAAAAGGATGGTATTTTTATCTGTGCTACCTATGGAAGAAAGCATATGGCAGAGATTGAAAATCTTGTGCATTCTTATCAGCCTAAGATTCATTTATCCGAGATAAAATTATATGATCTTTTTGGCTTGGAAAATGGAAAAAAAATGCTGCAGCCTTACTTTAAGAATATTGAAAAAAGAGAATATAAAGATTCTCTTATTGTTCCTGAAGTGCAGCCACTGATGGATTATATTTTATCTTGTCATGGGAATCAAAAGGAATATTTGATTAAAGAATATGATGCATTTGTAACATATCTGCAAGAAAAAATGGAACAAAAAGGATACTTTAAGATCACAAAGCAAGCGGGTGTATTTATTGCAAACCCGCGAAAATAATAGTAATGGAGGAAACAAAACGATGAAAATTATTGTAACCGGCGGTGCCGGATTTATCGGAGGTAACTTTGTACATCACATGGTGAATAAATATCCGGACTACGAGATCATTAATCTCGATCTTCTGACTTATGCCGGAAACCTCGAAACTTTGAAACCGGTAGAAAATAAGCCAAATTATAAATTTGTCCGTGGTGATATCGCAGATCGTAAATTTATCATGGATCTGTTTGAAAAAGAACGCCCGGATATGGTTGTGAACTTTGCAGCGGAAAGCCACGTAGACCGTTCCATTACAGACCCGGGAATCTTTGTGCAGACCAATGTGCTCGGAACCCAGGTACTTTTGGATGCGTCCAAAGAATACGGAGTAAAACGCTATCATCAGGTATCCACCGATGAAGTGTACGGCGATCTGCCACTTGACAGACCGGACCTCTTCTTCCACGAAGATACGCCGATTCACACATCCAGTCCGTATTCTTCGAGCAAGGCAAGTGCTGACCTTTTCGTGCTTGCTTACCACCGTACTTATGGACTGCCGGTGACGATTTCCCGCTGTTCAAATAACTACGGACCATATCACTTCCCGGAGAAATTGATTCCGCTTATCATTTCCCGCGCGCTGGCAGATGAAAAACTTCCGGTTTATGGAAAAGGTGAAAATGTGCGTGACTGGCTCCATGTATCAGACCACTGTGAAGCCATTGATCTGATTCTGCACAAAGGACGTGTCGGCGAAGTTTATAATGTCGGCGGACACAACGAGCGTACCAATCTGGAAGTCGTTAAGACGATTTTAAAAGCCCTTGATAAGCCGGAGAGCCTGATTGAATTTGTTACCGATCGTCCGGGACACGATCTCCGCTATGCGATCGATCCGACGAAATTGGAGACAGAACTTGGGTGGAAACCAAAATACACATTTGAGACAGGAATCAAACAGACGATTCAGTGGTATCTTGATAACAAAGAATGGTGGCAGAATATTATCAGCGGCGAGTACGCGAATTATTTTGATAAAATGTATGGAAAGGAACTGGCAGAATGAAAGTTTTAGTGACCGGAGTCAAAGGACAGCTGGGTTATGATGTTGTGCGTGAATTGCAAAAACGCGGACATGAGGCAGTCGGCGTGGATATTGACGAGATGGATATTACCGATGCGGCAGCCGTAGAACGTGTCATGACAGAAGTGCAGCCGGATGCAGTCATTCACTGTAGTGCCTATACTGCCGTTGACCGCGCAGAAGAAGACATCGAAATCTGTCGCAGAGTCAACGTGGACGGCACAGAGAATATTGCTAAAATATGTAAAAAATTGGGTTGCAAAATGCTATATCTGAGTACCGATTACATCTTTTCCGGTGATGGTGAGAGACCATGGGAGCCGGATGACGAGGCTTCGCCGCTCAATGCCTACGGACAGAGCAAATATGATGGAGAACTGGTGCTCAAAAAGTATGTGGAAAAATATTTTATTGTCCGCATTTCCTGGGTATTTGGAATCAATGGCAATAATTTCATCAAGACCATGCTCCGCCTCGGGCGTGAAAATGGCGCGGTGAAAGTGGTGGATGACCAGATCGGATCGCCAACCTATACGTATGATCTTGCGAGACTGCTTGTCGATATGATCCAAAGTGACCGCTATGGTGCTTACCATGCGACCAACGAAGGAATCTGCAGCTGGTACGAATTTGCCAAAGAAATCTTCCGCGCCGCCGGCATGGATAACGTTTCTGTGACACCGGTGAAAAGCGGAGAATTTCCGGTAAAGGCAAAACGGCCAAAAAACAGCCGGATGAGCAAAGAAAAACTCGTCACAAACGGCTTTTCTCTGCTCCCGGCCTGGCAGGATGCAGTAGCTAGATATATAAAAGAACTTAATTTATTGTAATTATTCAGGACCACTGTTCGAAAATGCGAATAAAGGCGGTGGGGAGTCCTGAATAGTTACAATTATCAATGAATTGAACACGTTTCTTCCGGTACAGTTCCCTTGGCGAAATATTCCTTTTTGCTTCGGGAACTGTAGTGGTTTTCTGCCAATGGTTTTCCGCATACGGTGCATATTCGCACAGAAACGACGGAAGATGGCATCGTGAATTTCGCTTTCTCATCTTTATGCTTTTTGCTCAATTTTTCCATGATCGCTTTCCAGATTGCTTTGTGGTAGGTCGTATTGCTCTGTTTTTCGCTGGCGTCATAACCACCCCAGATTCCGGCGGTAAGATATGGCGTATAGCCGACAAACCACAAGTCTTTATTTCCGGTGGAAGTTCCGGTCTTACCGGCAACCGGTACATTGATACCACGCAGTTTTACGGCGGTTCCGGTACCCGAATTTACGACATCCTGCATTGCGCTCGTGAGCAAAAATGCCGTCGAATCTTTCATAACCTGTTTGCTCGAAGACGTTGTGACGACCGTTATGTCCTCACCTTTTTTATTTTGCGTCTTTGTGACAACCGGTGTTTTGTCGAGCAGAACATTGCCGTCGTGGTCAACGATCTTGGTGTAAAATGTCGCTTTATTGTAGACACCGCCATTGGCAACGCTCGCAAAAGCGGTGGTCAGTTCGAGGTTTGAAACTCCTTTTGTCAGACCGCCGAGTGCCATTGGCAGGGAAATGTCACTGTAAATCTTACCGCTTGCATCCGTGTAACTTTCTACAAGAGAAGTAAATCCAAGATTTAACAAATAGTCATAGGCAACTTTCGGGGTTACCTGCTCCAATGTTTTGACCGCGATCACATTCATGGAATCGGCAATCGCTTTGCGGATCGTTACGGTGCCGCGGTATCCGCGATACCAGTTTCTGACAAGACGCTTTGTGCCCGGATAATAATATGGCTCGTCTTTTTGCTGGGTAACCAGTGTCATGCCGGAAGTGTCGAGAGCAGGCAGATACGTGGAAAGGATCTTGTACGTGGAACCCGGTTGGCGCAGCGACGTGCTGGCGCGGTTCAGAGTACGGCTGGCTGTCTTTTCTCCACGGCCGCCGCAGATGGCCTTGACCTGTCCTGTCGTCTGATCCATCACAACAAAGGAAACCTGTGGCTGGATGACAAAATCAATCTTTTCGCCTTCCACTTGGCATCCGGTGCCTTTTGACATTGCTTTTTTGTATACTTTAATATACTGATTGGCTTTCTTTTTATCCGTATAATAAAGAGGGATTTTTTTCTTTTTCTTCTTGGCAAACCAGTTTTTCATCGTTCCGGCATTGTAATTGTGGGCAACCCCTTCGGCATCGGTTACGGTAAGCTGGTAACTGAGCTGATACGTGGATCCTGCCGGATAATATGAAGGATTGTTGATCACATTGTCGCAGACTTTCTGGATCGAAGCATCCTGCGTGGTATAAATTGTGAGTCCGCCGCGGTAAAGAGCGTTGTAGGCCTGCGTTTCCGTGTAACCGAGTTTGTTTTTCATATCCGAAATGACCTGATCGATCAAAGCGTCAGTAAAATAAGAAGTCGTCGTGCGTGTGGTCGTAGTTTCTTTATTTACGGCTTTGATACGGGCATACACTTTGTCGTTTATGGCTTTTTCATATTCATCGGAAGTGATGTATCCCTGATCTTTCATATAAGAAAGAATGGTTGTCCGCTTTTTGGCATTTCGTTTCGGATGCGTGATCGGATTGTAGCCGGCAGGGTTCTGTGTGATTCCTGCGAGGACGGCGGATTCCGAGATGGTAAGTTCCGATACATCTTTATCAAAATAACGTTTGGCAGCTGCCTGAACGCCGAGTGTATTCTGCCCAAGGTTGATCGTATTCAGATAATACTCGAGAATCTGCTCTTTCGTCAGACGGTTTTCCAGCTGGATGGCAAGGTATTGCTCCTGGACTTTTCGTTCCAGTTTTTGAGCGAAAGTTGATTCTTCTCCCCCGTTGAAAACCTGGTTTTTCAAAAGCTGTTGTGTGAGCGTACTGGCACCCTGGTGAAATTCTCCGCCATTGGACAGTCCGCTGAATGTCGCACGGAAAATTCCCTGCAGATCGATTCCGTCGTGAACCCAGAAACGTTCGTCTTCGATAGCAACAAAAGCATTTTGCAGGTGCTTTGGAATGGTATCGAGCGTCGCATATTGACGGTTTGCCTCTTTTCCTACGAGCGTCTGAATGGTCTTTCCCTTACTGTTTAATATAGTGGTCGCATAACCGTCCGGGATGACATTGATGGTGTCAATGCTTGGAGCGGTTTCCATCAGTCCGTTTACGATGCCGGACACGCCGCTGAGTGCGACAGCGGCGATAACGACCAGCGAGATGAGAACAACTCTTAGTGCCATAACTTTGCATTTATTGAAACGGTGAGTGGCAGGTGATTTTAATTTTCTTGCCCGCTCAACCGTATTTCTTCGGCTGAAATTCATAGAAAATATCCTTCCTTTCTGAATTTTTATTCAATCCTTTTCTTATAGTATACCAAAAAGTCTTGCAAAGGGAAAGAAAAATTAGTACACTATTGTAAAAGGGGCGAAAGGATAATGAAAATGCCAGAAGCGATAAAGATGATATATCAGGGCGGAAGTGCCGAAGTAATTGAAAAAAAATCCCGGTTTATCGGAGAGATCTATCCCATCGGATCGGAGGAAGAAGCGCAGAATATCGTGAATCAGATCCGAAAAAAGCATTATGATGCCAGACACCATTGTTTCGCATATGTACTCGGCGAAAAAAATGAAGTGGAGCGCTGCAGCGATGACGGTGAGCCGTCGGGAACAGCGGGACGGCCGATGTTAGACCTGCTTGTCGGAGCCGGGGTGCACGATGCGCTTGCTGTCGTGACGAGATATTTTGGCGGTACACTGCTTGGAACCGGCGGTCTTGTGCGGGCATATTCAGCGGCGACGAAAGAAGCACTTGAAAACTGCGTGATTCGTCAGAAGGAAGCCGGGTATCGTATGACAATCGCCACGGATTATGTGAATCTTGGTAAAATCCAATATCTAGCAGCTGCCAGAGAATTAAAAGAAGAAAATGTCGATTATGGGGAAAATGTGTCGATTACGTATGAGGTCCCTGAGACGGAAATCGATGCCTTTGAAAAAGAACTGGTTGACAAAACCGGTGGAAAATGTAAGATAGATAGAGGAAGTAAAATATGGATCTACTCGAATATATGAATGAAATGAATAGAGAAAAAGAGTCTCCGCTGGCTTCGCACCTTCGTCCGACGACATTGGATGAAGTGGTGGGGCAGGAGCATATCATCGGGAAGGATAAATTACTATACCGCGCAATTAAGGCGGATAAATTGAGTTCTATCCTATTATATGGTCCTCCGGGGACAGGTAAGACGACACTTGCCAAAGTGATCGCAGCGACGACAAAAGCGGAATTTTTGCAGATCAATGCGACATCTGCCGGAAAAAAGGACATGGAAGAAGTGGTCGCAAAAGCCAAAGAAAACCGCGGAATGTACGGCAAAAAGACGATTTTATTTATCGACGAGATTCACCGTTTCAATAAAGGCCAGCAGGATTATCTGCTTCCTTTTGTCGAGGACGGAACGATCATTTTGATCGGGGCAACGACGGAAAATCCGTATTTTGAGGTAAATGGAGCGCTGATTTCCCGCTCCATCATTTTTGAACTGCATCCACTCTCCAAAGAAAATATCAAGGCACTTTTGACGCGGGCGGTTACGGATGTGGAAAAAGGACTTGGCAGTTATCATGCCGAGATGGATGAAGAGGCGCTTTCTTTTTTGGCTGAGATCAGCGGCGGAGATGCCCGCATGGCGCTGAATGCAATTGAACTTGGTGTCCTGACGACGCCGCGTGGTGATGACGGAAAGGTGCATATTACGTTGGAAGTGGCGCAGGAATGTATCCAGAAGCGCACGATCCGCTATGATAAGACCGGAGACAATCATTACGATACGATTTCCGCGTTTATCAAAAGTATGCGGGGATCCGATCCGGATGCGGCAGTGTATTATCTGGCGCGGATGCTCTATGCCGGCGAAGATATCCGCTTTATCGCACGCCGCATCATGATCTGTGCGGCGGAAGATGTGTCCAATGCAGATCCGCAGGCCCTTGTCGTAGCGACGGCGGCATCGCAGGCAGTCATGCAGCTTGGCATGCCGGAAGCACGGATTATCCTTGCACAGGCGGCGACGTATGTGGCGTGCGCACCAAAGAGCAATTCGGCGATTATGGCGATCGACGGTGCGATGGAATTTGTGAAGGCACATCCCGATTACAAAATTCCTTCCTATTTACAAGACGCACATTATAAAGGGGCGGCCAAACTGGGACATGGAATCGGTTACAAATATGCCCACGATTATAAAAACCATTATGCTAGACAGCAATATCTGCCGGATGCCTGCAAGGACATACATTTTTACAACCTGTCAGAGCAAGGATATGAAAAACAGCTGAAAGAGCATTTGACACGCATCCACAGAGAAAGTGAGGAAGACAATGACGGACAATAAGAAAGAAACAAAAAGCAGATATCCGAAATCCATTCGGGTTATCGCGATGGTTGGTATTATTCTTTTACTTGCACTATATATTATTACACTGATTGCGGCATTGACGACATCCCCGCAGACAGCAGGATTGTTTAAAGCCTGCCTCGGAGCATCCATTTTGCTTCCGATCGTACTTTGGGGTTATCTTCGTATCGCAATCTTATTGACACCAAAAAAAGATAAAGGAGAAGACAATGTTTGAGATAAAAGCCAGAGAGGGAAAAGCACGGAGTGGAACATTTCACACGCCTCACGGGGATATTCAGACTCCCGTATTTATGAATGTAGGAACTGTCGCAGCGATCAAGGGGGCGGTGTCTACGATGGATCTGAAAGAAATCGGAACACAGGTAGAACTTTCCAATACGTATCATCTTCATGTGAGACCGGGGGACGATGTTGTCCGCAAAATGGGCGGGCTTCACAAATTTATGAACTGGGATCGCCCAATCCTCACGGATTCCGGTGGATTTCAGGTGTTTTCTTTAGCAGGGCTCCGCAAGATTAAAGAGGAAGGCGTTTATTTTAATTCGCACATTGACGGCCGAAAGATTTTCATGGGACCGGAAGAAAGTATGCGGATTCAGTCGAATCTGGGATCGACGATCGCCATGGCATTTGACGAATGTGCGCCACATCCGGCGACACGCGAGTATATGGAAGCGTCCGTCGCGCGTACGACACGCTGGCTGGAACGCTGCAAACGCGAGATGGACCGCTTAAATTCCCTTCCGGATACGATCAATAAAGAGCAGATGCTTTTTGGAATCAATCAGGGAGGAATATTTGAAGATATCCGTATCGAGCATGCACAGCGGATTTCCGAATTGGATCTGCCGGGGTATTCCATCGGTGGACTGGCTGTCGGCGAGAGCCATGAAGAGATGTATCGCATTCTTGATGAAGTTGTGCCACATCTTCCGGACAACAAACCGAGATACCTGATGGGAGTCGGAACCCCGGCGAACATTTTGGAAAGTGTCGAGCGCGGTGTGGATTTCTTCGACTGTGTATATCCGGCGCGAAATGGGCGTCATGGACACGCCTATACAAACTTTGGAAAGATGAATTTGATGAACAAACGCTTTGAACTGGATGAGCGTCCGATCGAGGAAGGATGCCGGTGCCCGGCATGCCGACACTACTCGCGTGCCTACATCCGGCACCTGCTCAAAGCAAAAGAAATGCTGGGACTTCGATTATTGGTCTTGCATAATCTTTATTTTTATAATACAATGATGAGTGAGATTCGCGATGCGATTGAAGAAAATCGTTTTCAAGAATATAAAAAGAAAAAATTGGATTCGATGGAATCTAATGAATACTAAGTCTCGTAACAGAGCCAGGAGGTAAAAAAATGGGAACAGTTGGAATGGTTATTTATATCGTAGTTATCATCGGTGTATTTTGGCTGATTGCGATCCGACCACAGAAAAAACAGGAAAAAGAACATCAGGCATTGATCGGTGGTCTTGCTGTAGGTGACAGTATCCTGACAACAAGCGGATTTTATGGCGTCGTGATTGACATGCCGGACGATAATGTTGTGATCGTAGAATTCGGAAACAACAAAAACTGCCGTATCCCTATGAAAAAGGATGCAATCGTAGAAGTACAGAAAGCAGAAGAGTAGAAAAGAAGAAAAGAAGGCTGCACACTTGACAATATTGAAGCAAGGGGGCAGCCTTCTTTACAAGATACTAAAATGCGGGTACATTTTTATTTTTTTGCAATTATTTCATTTTTTAGAATATTGATAATTTGAAAACGATGAAAAATAGCTTGCAAAAAATAAAAAAAGTACTTGCATTCCCCAAAAACTTAGTGTATAATAGCAATTGCTGTGACATGATAGCGAAGAAGCGTGAGGTTGCCATCCGATGGATGGGTTTTCCGTGGAGCGAATGTCAAGAGACCGTAGATCAGCATATCACGGTCGGTAAACCTGACGGCAAGTCACTGTACGTAACATAGTTTCTGCCAGATAGAGAGCAGATAAACGTGTGAGAAAGTATGCCACGATGTGGCATTTTCGTGTGAACCGGCACGACACACACGGATGAGTGTACAGTCACCACTTGTCGTACGAACTATTATTAATTCAGTACGAAAAGGAGGCGGCTTTTTTTATGGCAAGTCAGCAGACAATGAGAATCATTTTAAAAGCATACGATCATCAGTTAATCGATATGGCAGCAGCCAAACTGATTGATACAATTAAGAAAACAGGAGCAAAAGTAAGCGGTCCGGTACCTCTTCCTACAAAGAAGGAAGTTGTTACGATCCTGAGAGCCGTTCATAAATATAAAGACTCCAGAGAGCAGTTCGAGCAGAGAACTCATAAAAGACTGATCGATGTGCTTAAGCCATCACAGAAAACAGTTGATGCATTATCCCGTTTGGAAATGCCGGCTGGTGTTGCAATTGATATTAAAATGAAATAATTCATTTAATATAAGTAAGGTGTAAAACCTACGGGGTGAAAATAGTGCCCCGGTCCTAAGGTTGGAAGCGGTCCTCCGGTTCGGGATCAGGGAAAACCATCTAGGATGATTACTTTCCGCTTTTTGGATCAGGTTTCTACCTGTGAGAAACGACCAATTATGAAAGTGATCCGCTGTAGAATTTAGGAGGTAAAGAAAGATGAAGAAAGCTATCGTAGCTACAAAAGTTGGAATGACTCAGATTTTCAACGAAGACGGTGTTTTGACACCGGTTACTGTGCTTGAAGCTGGTCCGGTTTATGTAACTCAGATCAAAAATGAAGAGACAGACGGATACAGTGCGGTACAGGTTGGTTATGGCGATATCCGTGAGAAACTCGTCAACAAACCAATGCAGGGACACTTCTCCAAAGCAGGTGTGGACAACAAGAGATTTGTTACAGAGTTCAAACTTGACGGTGCAGAGGAGTACACATTAGGACAGGAAATCAAAGCAGATATCTTTGAAGCTGGTGACAAGATTGACGTAACAGCAACAAGCAAAGGTAAAGGATTCCAGGGCGCTATCAAACGTCACGGACAGTCCAGAGGACCTATGGGTCACGGCTCCAAATTCCATAGACATGCAGGTTCCAATGGTTCCGCATCGGATCCTAGCAAAGTATTCAAAGGCAAGAAAATGCCTGGTCAGATGGGTGCTGTAAAGGTTACTATCCAGAACCTTGAAGTAGTAAGAGTAGATGCAGAAAACAATCTTCTCTTGGTAAAAGGTGCAGTACCGGGACCTAAGAAATCAACTGTTATTATTAAAGAATCCGTTAAGGCATAACTTTTCGGAAAGGAGGATGACACAGATGGCAAGCGTATCTGTTTACAATATGGAAGGCAAAGAAACAGGTAAAATGGAATTGAACGATTCTATCTTTGCTGCTCCAGTAAATGAACATTTGGTTCATATGGCAGTTGTGTTACAACTTGCTAACAAACGCCAGGGAACACAGAAAGCAAAAACACGCTCTGAAGTTCGTGGCGGTGGTAGAAAACCTTGGAGACAGAAAGGAACCGGACATGCAAGACAGGGTTCGATCCGTGCTCCACAGTGGAAAGGCGGCGGAGTTGTATTTGCTCCAACACCAAGAGATTATTCATTCAAAATGAATAAAAAAGAAAAAGCAGCTGCAATCAAGTCTGCTTTGACAACAAAAGTAAATGAGGGAAAACTTGTTGTTGTTGAAGGAATGGAATTTGACGCTCCTAAGACAAAGACAATCACAACCCTTTTGAATGGTTTAGATAAGAAAAAAGCGCTCATCGTAGTAGCGGAAGAAGGAAAAAATGCAACACTTTCTGTTCGCAACATTCCTACCGCAAGAGGCGTATTCGCAAACTCCATCAATGTATATGACATTTTGAAATATGACAATGTCATCTTGACAAAGAGTGCAGTTGCAGCAATCGAGGAGGTGTACGCATAATGGCAGATTTGAAATATTATGACATTATCTCAAAACCAGTTATCACAGAGAAATCTATGGCTGGCATGGAATTGAAGAAATACACATTCTATGTACACACTGAGGCAACAAAGAGTCAGATCAAAGAAGCAGTTGAAAAAATGTTCGCTGGTACAAAAGTAGCGAAAGTCAACACAATGAACTGCGAAGGTAAAAACCGCAGACGTGGAATGACAACAGGTAAAACTGCTAAGAGAAAGAAAGCTATCGTTCAGTTGACAGAGGATAGCGCTGATATCGAAATTTTTGAAGGCTTATAAGAAACATTTGATTGAATTGAAAGGAGTGTAACTCATGGGAATTAAAACATTTAACCCATATACACCTTCTAGAAGACAGATGTCCGGATATGATTTCTCTGAAATCACAGCATCAACTCCGGAGAAATCCCTTACAACATCCGTTAAGAAAAATGCGGGACGTAACGCACAGGGTAAGATCACTGTCAGACATCGCGGAGGCGGTTCTAGAAGAAAATATAGAATCATCGACTTTAAGAGAAATAAGGATGGAATTCCTGCAACAGTTAAGAGCATCGAATACGATCCAAACAGAACAGCAAACATCGCATTGATCTGCTATGCAGACGGCGAGAAAGCATATATCCTTGCACCAGCCGGTTTGAAAGTCGGACAGCAGGTTATGAATGGTGAGACAGCAGAAGCAAGAGTCGGAAACTGTCTTGAACTCAAAGATATCCCTGTTGGTACATTGGTACACAACATTGAACTTTATCCTGGACACGGCGGACAGTTCGTTCGTGCAGCAGGAAACAGTGCACAGCTTATGGCGAAAGAAGGAAAATATGCAACACTTCGTATGCCATCCGGCGAAATGAGAATGGTTCCAATCAATTGCCGTGCAACAATCGGACAGGTTGGAAACTCTGAGCACAACTTGATCAACATCGGTAAAGCAGGACGTAAACGTCATATGGGTATCCGCCCAACTGTTCGTGGTTCTGTCATGAACCCTAATGACCATCCACATGGTGGTGGTGAAGGTAAGACCGGTATCGGACGTCCGGGTCCATGTACACCTTGGGGCAAACCTGCACTTGGTCTTAAGACAAGAAAGAAAAACAAACAGTCGAATAAGATGATCGTTCGAAGAAGAGATGGTAAAGCTTTAGCAAAATAAAGCATAAAAGGAGGTAAAGCTAGTGGCTCGTTCATTGAAAAAAGGACCATTCGCTGATGCGCATCTTCTTAAAAAAGTAGATGCCATGAACGAATCTGGAGATAAACAAGTTATTAAAACATGGTCACGTCGTTCTACGATTTTCCCAAGCATGGTAGGTCATACGATCGCTGTTCATGATGGAAGAAAACATGTTCCTGTATATATTACAGAGGATATGGTAGGACACAAACTCGGTGAGTTTGTTGCAACAAGAACCTATCGTGGACATGGAAAAGATGAGAAAAAAGGCAGATAATGTTTTAAATATTGAAAGGAGGTTTCATCCGTGGCTAAAGGACATAGATCACAGATCAAGAAAGAAAGAAACCAGAATAAAGATACTAGACCATCCGCTAAGTTGTCATATGCAAGAATGTCCGCACAGAAAGCTGGCTTTGTATTGGATGCAATCCGCGGCAAAGATGTACAGACAGCACTTGGTATCTTGGCATATAACCCTAGATATGCATCATCTGTAATTGAGAAGTTATTGAAATCTGCAATTGCAAATGCTGAAAATAATAATGGAATGAATCCGGAAAATCTTTACGTTGAAGAGTGCTTTGCAAACAAAGCAACGACAATGAAGAGAATTCGCCCAAGAGCTCGTGGTATGGCTTACAGAATCGAGAAGAGAATGTGCCATATTACAGTAATCTTGAATGAGAGATAGTGAAAGGAGAATAACAATGGGACAAAAAGTTAATCCTCATGGTTTGAGAGTCGGCGTTATCAAAGACTGGGAATCCAAATGGTTCGCAGAGCCGGAAAATTTCGCTGATGCTCTTGTAGAAGATTATAAGATCCGTGAGTTCTTGAAGAAAAAACTGTATCATGCAGGAGTTTCCAAGATTCAGATTGAGAGAACAACCGGACGTGTTAAAGTTATCGTATATACAGCAAAACCTGGTGTAGTAATCGGAAAAGGTGGAGCAGAGATCGAGAAATTGAAAGTAGAGCTTGCTAAGTTCTCCGATCAGAAGATTCTCGTAGACATCAAAGAAGTAAAGAAACCAGACAGCGATGCACAGCTTGTTGCTGAGAATATCGCACAGCAGCTTGAAAATCGTATTTCTTTCCGTCGTGCAATGAAATCCTGCATGGGAAGAGCGATGAAAGCAGGCGCAAAAGGAATCAAAACATCTTGTTCCGGACGTCTTGGTGGAGCTGATATGGCTCGTACAGAGTTCTACAGCGAAGGAAATATTCCACTTCAGACACTTCGTGCAGATATTGATTATGGTTTCGCAGAAGCAAACACAACTTATGGTAAGATCGGTGTTAAAACTTGGATCTATCATGGTGAAGTACTTCCAACCAAAGGTGGAAAACCAGCTAAGGCTAGTTCAAAGGAAGGGAGCGATAAATAATGTTAATGCCTAAAAGAGTAAAACGTCGTAAACAGTTTCGTGGTTCTATGAAAGGTAAGGCTTTGCGCGGAAATAAGATCACATACGGTGATTTCGGTATCGTTGCTACAGAGCCGGCCTGGATTAAATCCAATCAGATAGAGGCAGCCCGTATTGCTATGACACGTTACATCAAACGTGGTGGTAAAGTTTGGATCAAGATTTTCCCAGACAAGCCGGTAACTAAGACACCAGCTGAAACTCGAATGGGTAAAGGTAAAGGTGCTTTGGAATATTGGGTAGCTGTAGTTAAGCCAGGACGTGTAATGTTCGAGATCGCCGGTGTACCTGAAGAGACAGCAAGAGAAGCTCTTCGTCTTGCAACACACAAATTGCCGGTAAAATGTAAGATCGTTTCACGCGCAGACTTAGAAGGAGGTGCGGGCAGTGAAGAGTAAGGAATTCATGAACAATTTGAATGGTAAATCACTTGCCGAATTAAATGACGAGTTAGTAGCTGCTAAGAAGGAACTCTTCAACTTGAGATTCCAGAACGCAACAAACCAGCTTGATAACACAAGTAGAATTAAAGAAGTTAGAAAGAATATCGCTCGTATCCAGACAGCAATGTCCATGGAACAGAAAGCCGCTAACTAGAAGGTGCAAGAAAGGAGGACTTTGTTGTGGAGAGAAAACTTAGAAAAACTCGTGTAGGAAAAGTTGTAAGCAACAAGATGGATAAGACAATCGTTGTTGCTGTCGTTGACAACGTAAAACATCCACTTTACGGAAAAATCGTAAAGAGAACGTATAAATTGAAAGCTCATGACGAGCAGAATGAATGTAACATCGGTGATAGAGTAAAAGTTATGGAAACAAGACCATTGTCCAAAGATAAGAGATGGAGACTTGTAGAAATAATCGAAAAAGCTAGATAGTTTTTGCAAAAGCAAAATTTTGTTATATTCAAAATTTCGAAAGGAGTTACTATTATGGTACAGCAGGAAACGAGACTTAAAGTTGCTGACAATACCGGTGCAAAAGAATTGCTTTGCATCCGTGTACTCGGCGGTTCCGTTAGAAGATATGCAGCAGTAGGCGATATCATCGTTGCTACGGTCAAAGATGCAACACCAGGTGGAGTTGTTAAAAAAGGAGACGTAGTAAAAGCTGTTGTTGTTCGTACAGTAAAAGAAATTCGTCGTCCAGACGGTTCCTATATTCGTTTTGATGAAAATGCAGCAGTTATCATCAAAGATGACAAGACCCCAAGAGGAACACGTATTTTTGGACCTGTAGCTAGAGAGTTGAGAGATAAACAATTTATGAAAATTGTATCTTTGGCTCCAGAAGTATTATAAGGAGGTGTCCCTGAAGTGGCAACATCAAAGATCAAAGTAGGTGATACCGTTCGCGTTATTGCCGGTGTCGATAAAGATAAAGAAGGTAAAGTAATCGAAGTAAAAGATGGAAAAGTCAAAGTTGAGGGAGTAAACATGGTGAAAAAACATGTGAAACCAAATCAGGCAAATGCAAAAGGCGGAATCGTTGAAGAAGAAGCTGCATTTGACATTTCCAACGTAATGTATGTAGTAGACGGAAAAGTTACAAGAATCGGTTTCAAAACTGAGGATGGTAAAAACAAAGTCCGCTATGCAAAAGCAACTGGCGCAGTGATTGATTAATTTGAGAGGAGGTACTTAAAGTGGCTAGATTAAAAGAAACGTATTTGAACGAAATCGTTCCTGCATTGCAGAAGAAATTCGAGTACAAAAATATTATGCAAGTACCAAAGCTCGACAAAGTTGTTATCAACATGGGCGTTGGTGAAGCAAAGGAAAATTCAAAAGTTTTGGATACAGCAATCAGTGACCTTGAGATTATCACAGGACAGAAAGCTGTAGTAACAAGAGCTAAGAAATCTGTAGCAAACTTCAAACTCCGTGAGGGACAGCCAATCGGATGTAAAGTTACACTTCGTGGTGAAAAGATGTATGAGTTCGTTGATCGTCTCATCAACCTTGCATTGCCTCGAGTACGTGACTTCAGAGGTGTAAATCCAAATGCCTTTGACGGTCGTGGAAACTATGCTATGGGTATCAAAGAGCAGTTGATCTTCCCTGAGATCGAGTACGATAAAGTAGATAAAGTACGTGGTATGGACGTTATCTTTGTTACTACTGCTCAGACTGATGAAGAAGCACGTGAATTGTTGGCACAGTTTGGTATGCCGTTTAAGAAATAGTTAGGAGGGTTTTTCATGGCTAAAACGTCTATGAAGATTAAACAGCAGCGTAAAGCTAAATTTTCAAGCAGAGAATACAGCCGTTGCAAAATCTGTGGTCGTCCACATGCATACTTGAGAAAATACGGAATTTGTCGTATTTGTTTCCGTGAGTTGGCATACAAAGGCCAGATCCCAGGTGTCAAAAAAGCAAGTTGGTAAGACTGAACTTGTTATCTAGTTAAGGAGGAAAATGTAATGACTATGAGCGATCCAATTGCAGATATGCTTACAAGAATCCGTAATGCAAATACTGCAAAACATGATACAGTTGATGTTCCTGCTTCTAAGATGAAGATTTCGATTGCAGAGATTCTTTTGAAGGAAGGATATATCAAAGGTTTTGATTTGGTAGATGTTGATGGATTTAAATCAATCCACATCACATTGAAATATGGTAAAGACAAAAACGAAAAGATCATCTCCGGTTTGAAGAGAATCTCCAAACCAGGTCTTCGTGTATATGCTAACGCAGAAGAACTTCCTAAGGTTCTTGGCGGACTCGGAATCGCTATCGTTTCAACAAACAAAGGTGTTCTTACAGACAAAGAAGCTCGTAAGTTGAACGTAGGCGGCGAAGTATTAGCATTTGTATGGTAGTTTAAACTCTGTGAGGCAGATCCTCTGCCGAATGGAACTTATTCAAAATATAGGAGGTACGGCAAATGTCACGAATTGGAAGATTGCCTATCGCGGTACCTGCAGGTGTAACTGTAGATATTGCAGAAAATAATAAGGTGACAGTAAAAGGACCAAAGGGAACACTTGAAAGAGTATTGCCTGCGGAAATGAAAATTGAAAAAGACGGAGACGAGATCAAAGTTTCCCGTCCAAATGACTTGAAGAAAATGAAATCTCTGCATGGTTTGACCAGAACATTGATCTACAACATGATCGTAGGTGTAACAGAAGGTTACTCTAAGACATTGGAAGTAAACGGTGTTGGTTACAGAGCTGTAAAGCAGGGTAAAAAATTAGTATTATCTCTTGGATATTCTCATCCTGTAGAAATGGAAGATCCAGAAGGATTGGAAGTAACTGTGGATGGTCAGAACACGATTATCGTTAAGGGAATTGATAAAGAAAAAGTTGGCCAATATGCTGCTGAGATCAGAGAGAAGAGAGCACCGGAGCCATATAAAGGCAAAGGTATTAAGTACTCTGATGAAGTGATCAGACGTAAAGTTGGTAAGACTGGTAAGAAATAGAAAGGAGTAAAATAGAATGGTTAGTAAAGTAAATAGAAGCGAAGTTCGCGTAAACAAACACAGAAGATTACGTAGCCGTCTGTCCGGAACTCCTGAGAGACCACGTTTGGCAGTATTCCGCAGCAACAATCATATGTATGCACAGGTAATTGATGATGTTGCCGGCAATACAATCGTTTCTGCCTCTACTCTTCAGAGTGAAGTAAAAGAAGGCCTGGAGAAAACGAATAATGTAGAAGCTGCAGCAAAACTTGGTGAAGTTATCGCAAAGAAAGCTTTGGATAATGGAATCAACGAAGTCGTATTTGACCGTGGCGGTTACATTTATCAGGGTAAAGTTAAGGCATTAGCAGATGCAGCTAGAGAAGCTGGTCTTCAATTCTAAACAAGGAGGAAAACTCATGAAACGTGAAATTATTGATGCTAGTCAGTTTGAATTAGAAGATAATGTAGTATCAATTAAACGTGTTACCAAGGTTGTTAAAGGTGGTCGTAACTTCAGATTTACCGCATTGGTAGTAGTAGGTGACGGCAACGGACACGTTGGAGCAGGTTTAGGAAAAGCAATGGAAATTCCGGAAGCAATTCGCAAAGGAAAAGAAGATGCTATGAAGAAACTCATCGAAGTACCAATCGATGAGAATGGAAGTATTCCACATGACTTCATCGGAAAATTCGGCAGTGCTGAAGTTCTTATGAAGAAGTCTCCAGAAGGTACAGGAATCATCGCTGGTGGTCCGGCGCGTGCCGTATTGGATCTTGCAGGATACAAAAATATCCGTACAAAGTCTTTGGGATCCCGTAACAAACAGAACGTTGTACTTGCAACGATCGCTGGTTTGAGCGAGCTCAAGACACCGGAAGAAGTAGCAAAACTTCGCGGACTTTCCGTAGAAGAAGTGTTAGGTTAGGAGGTACTTTTTCATGGCTGGAAAATTGAAAATCACATTAACAAAATCTACCATTGGTGCCATTCCTAAACATCGTAAAACAGTTGAGGCTCTTGGTCTCAGAAAGCTCAACAAAACAGTTGAGATGCCTGATAACGATGCAGTTAGAGGAATGATTCAGCAAGTTAGACACTTGGTTAAAGTAGAAGAAATCTAATATAAGGAGGTGCCATAAATGAATTTATCAGAATTAAAACCTGCAGCAGGTTCCAAACACAGCGATGAATTCCGTCGTGGACGTGGACATGGTTCAGGAAATGGTAAAACTGCCGGAAAAGGTCATAAAGGACAGAAAGCACGTTCTGGAGCACCTAGACCAGGTTTCGAAGGTGGTCAGCTGCCACTGTACAGAAGACTGCCTAAGAGAGGTTTTACAAATATTAACAGTAAAGACATTGTTGCTATCGGACTTGACCGTCTCAATGCATTTGAAGATGGCGCAGAAGTAACAGTTGAAACTCTTATGGATAAAGGGATTGTAAACAATCCTAGAGACGGAGTCAAAATTCTTGGAAATGGAGAATTAACCAAAAAGCTCACAGTTAAAGTAAACGCATTTAGTAAGAGTGCTGTTGAAAAAATTGAAGCAGTTGGTGGAAAAGCAGAGGTGATCTAATGCTTGAAACGATAAGAAATGCGTTTAAGACGAAAGAGATCCGAAACAAACTTTTGTTTGTATTTTTGGGGCTTATCATCGTCCGGATCGGATGTAATATTCCGCTTCCGGGCGTAAATACAAATGTTATCCAGAATTTGTTTGATAACAACCAGGCTTTGAACTTCCTCGATGTTATGACCGGTGGATCCTTTACAAGAATGTCCATTTTTGCATTGAACATCACACCATACATCACAGCATCCATCATTGTACAGCTTCTTACCATCGCGATTCCGCGTTTGGAAGAACTGCAGAAAGATGGAGAAGACGGAAGAAAGAAGATCAACGAGTACACAAGATATCTTTCTATCGTACTTGCCTTGATCGAAGGTCTTGCTATCGTTATCGGATTCCGTAACCAGGGATTCTTTACAGAATCTGGATATACATCTGTGATCATTTCCGTTGTTGCTTTGACAGCAGGAGCTGCATTCCTTATGTGGCTTGGTGAAGAGATCACAGAAAAAGGAATTGGAAATGGTATTTCCATTATCCTGTTGATCAACATCGTTGCACGTATTCCTAGTGACCTGATCTCTTTGTACAATCAGTTCATCAAGAGCGCAGCAAATGTCACAAACCGAATTCTTGCAGCAGTGATCATTCTTGTTCTGATCGTTGCCATGTTTGCATTTATCGTATGGCTTCAGGACGGCGAGAGAAAAATCCCTGTACAGTATGCAAAGAAAATGCAGGGACGGAAAATGTTTGGCGGCCAGTCCAGCCACATTCCGTTGAAAGTAAATACAGCCGGCGTTATCCCGGTTATCTTTGCAAGTTCCATGTTACAGCTTCCAGTTGTTATTGCCAGTTTTGCAGGTGTGAAACCGGCATCCGGAGAAGGAGCAACCTTGATCCAGAAATTCCTCAAGGTCTGCAATCAGAGCGACTGGTGTAATATTAGTTCATGGGGTGATTTCAAATATACATTAGGATTACTCGTATATATCGCATTGGTAATCTTTTTTGCATATTTCTATACCTCAGTAACATTTAATCCGCTTGAAATTTCAAACAACATGAAAAAACAGGGTGGATTTATTCCGGGTATTCGTCCCGGAAAACCAACAACCGATTATCTTACCAATGTACTTAACAGCATTATCTTTATCGGTGCTGTCGCAATGGTTATCGTATGTGTGCTTCCAATCGTCTTCTCAGGTGTGTTCGGAGCAAACGTATCCTTTACCGGTACATCTTTGATCATCATTGTTGGTGTTGTTATTGAAACATTGAAACAGCTTGAATCCCAGATGTTAGTTCGTAATTACAAAGGATTCTTGGGAAATTGATGATAGGATAAAAAGGCAATCGACCTGCGGAAATTTATTTTCGTATGGTCGCTTACCTTTTTTGCATTGAAATGAAAAGGAGAATGGCTATGAAAATTGTTATGCTTGGTGCTCCTGGTGCCGGAAAAGGTACGCAGGCAAAAATGATTTCCGAAAAATACGGTATTCCACACATTTCCACCGGAGATATCTTCCGTGCAAATATCAAAGAGAATACAGAACTTGGACAGAAGGCAAAAACATATATGGATAAAGGACTTCTTGTACCGGATGAATTGGTCGTTGACCTTGTAGTAGACCGTCTGGCACAGGATGATGCAAAAAAAGGATATGTACTCGATGGATTCCCACGTACGATTCCACAGGCAGAAGCATTGACAGAGGCATTGGCAAAAATTGGAGAAAAAATGGATTATGCCATCAATGTAGAAGTTCCGGATGAGAACATCATTGATCGTATGTCAGGAAGACGTGCCTGCGTAGCATGTGGAGGAACCTATCATATTAAATATAATCCAACCAAAAAAGAAGGAATTTGTGACGCATGTGGCGGCGAACTCATTCTTCGTGATGACGATAAGCCGGAAACCGTAAAACAGCGTTTGGAAGTATATCATACACAGACGCAGCCTTTGATTGATTATTATACCAAAGAAGGAATCTTGAAAGAGGTTGACGGAACACAGGATCTGCAGAAAGTATTTGATGATATCACAGCGATCCTTGGCTGATCTGCAGACAGAGCAGAGTGAAATGACATGCGTAGAAAAAAAGAAAGAATAACGATAAAGTCAGAAGAAGAGATACGGCTTATGCGTGAAGCCGGAAAGATTCTGGCAGAAGTTCACAACAGATTGGGTGAAATCATTGAACCGGGCATCTCCACGCTGGAGATTGACCGAAAAGGAGAAGAATGGATCCGCGAGTCCGGATGCATTCCCTCTTTCCTAAATTATGAAGGATATCCGGCCTCCATCTGTGTATCTCTTGATGATGAAGTGGTGCATGGGATTCCCAAAGAAAATGTCATTCTTCGGGAAGGAGATATCGTGAGCCTGGACGCAGGTGTGATCTACCGCGGATATCATTCGGATGCTGCAAGAACTCATGCCGTCGGCAAAATATCGGAAAACGATCAAAAACTGATCGAGGTGACAAAGCAGAGTTTTTTTGAAGGAATAAAATATGCTGTTGCCGGCGGGCACTTATATGATATTTCTGCAGCAATCCAGAAATTTGTGGAGGAAAATGGATTTTCCATCGTTCGCGATCTGGTGGGACATGGAATTGGAAGACGGCTTCATGAGGAGCCGGAAGTACCGAATTTTAAACCGAGATTTGGGCATGGCCCTGTCTTGAAACCCGGAATGACACTTGCCATCGAACCGATGGTAAATGCCGGAGACTGGCCGGTCTGGTTTTTAGACGATGACTGGACAGTAGTGACACAGGATGGCGAAAATTCGGCGCATTATGAGAACACCATCTATATCCGTAAGGATGGCGAACCAGAAATTTTATCATTGTAAATAGGTGCCGCGGAAAGGGCACGAAAAAGGAGAGTAATGGTATGTCAAAAGCAGACGTAATTGAAATTGAAGGAACTGTTGTTGAAAAACTGCCAAATGCAATGTTTCAGGTAGAACTTGAAAACGGACATAAAGTATTGGCACATATCAGCGGAAAACTCCGGATGAACTTCATCCGTATTCTGCCTGGTGACAAAGTAACCTTGGAATTGTCTCCCTATGATCTGACAAAAGGAAGAATTGTTTGGAGAGATAAATAAAAAAGTGCTTGCATTCCTTTATGATTTATGTTATAGTTAGAAATGGATTTTCGTCTAAAGAGGGCTAAGTGCGCTCTGACAAGACTTTCCCTAACCCAAGAAAGTCCGAAAAGATGGAAATTTATAGATACAAACATGTCAAAACATGTGAAAGGAGGTTATTACTGTGAAAGTAAGATCATCAGTAAAACCAATTTGCGAAAAATGCAAAGTTATTAAAAGAAAGGGTCGTATCAGAGTGATCTGTGAGAACCCAAAACACAAACAAAGACAGGGCTAATAAATATATCTGAGAGACCTGAAGGTGACTTCGGGTTCTTTTCGTGCTTATATAATGTCTTGCTTTCTGTGTTACAGCGGACCCCGCAGGAATTGTAGATTCCACCGTCATTGCGGGAACTGTGATATCACAACGAAAAGCACTGCCGATGTTTCTCCGGTGATTCTTTGGAAAAAGAAAAACGGGTTCTTGGTCAGCAGAGTTGTTGTGATTTAAAGCGGCTATAGTGAATCATAGAAGATTCATGAAACAAACATTTTAAAATTTTAATGGAGGTGTAAAGTACACATGGCTCGTATCAGTGGTGTAGATTTACCAAGAGAAAAACGTGTAGAGATAGGTCTTACCTATGTTTATGGTATCGGTCTTGCAAGCTCAAAAAGAATCCTGAGCGAAGCAAACGTAGACCCGGACATTCGTTGTAAAGATTTGACCGACGACGATGTCGCTAAAATTCGTGACGTTATTGACAAGACTCAGGTTGTTGAGGGTGATCTTCGTAGAGAAGTTGCTTTGAACATCAAGAGATTACAGGAAATTGGATGCTACAGAGGAATCCGTCATAGAAAAGGACTTCCGGTTCGTGGACAGAAGACAAAGACGAATGCTAGAACTCGTAAAGGTCCAAAACGTACAGTAGCAAATAAGAAGAAATAATATAGGAGGTTTTGTCAATGGCTAAGAAAGTTGCAAAAAAAGTGACAAAAAAGCGTGTTAAAAAGAATATTGACCGCGGACAAGCACATATTCAGTCATCTTTTAATAATACAATCGTAACACTGACCGACATGCAGGGAAATGCAATTTCCTGGGCAAGTGCAGGTGGACTTGGATTCAGAGGATCCAGAAAATCCACACCTTATGCAGCACAGATGGCTGCAGAGACAGCAGCAAAAGCTGCATTGCCTCATGGTTTGAAATCAGTAGAAGTAATGGTTAAGGGACCAGGTTCAGGTAGAGAAGCTGCAATCCGTGCAATTCAGGCTTGCGGAATCGAAGTAACAAGTATCCAGGACGTAACACCGGTTCCTCACAATGGTTGTAGACCACCAAAACGTAGAAGAGTATAGGAGGTATTAAAATGGCTAGAGATATGACGCCTGTTCTGAAAAGATGTAGATCTCTTGACCTCGATCCAATTTATCTTGGAATCGACAAGAAATCAAATAGAAATGCAAGAAGCGGAAGAAAATTAAGCGAATATGGAATGCAGTTGAAAGAGAAACAGAAAGCGAAATTCATCTATGGTGTACTTGAGAAACCTTTCCGTAACTACTACGCAAAGGCTCAGAAGCTGAAATACGGTACAACAGGTGAAAACCTTATGATTCTCCTTGAGTTGAGACTTGACAACGTTATGTTCCGTCTCGGCTATGGTAGAACAAGAAAAGAAGCACGTCAGATCGTAGATCATAAGCATGTGCTTGTAAATGGTAAACCGGTTAATATCCCATCTTATCAGTTGAAAGCTGGAGATGTTATTGAAATCAAAGAAAAATTTAAGGGAGCACAGAGATACAAAGACATTCTTGAAGTTACAGGATCTCGTATGGTTCCAGCTTGGTTAGAGGCTGACCATGAAAATCTTAAAGGAACAGTTACACAGATTCCTACAAGAGCAGAGATTGATGTACCTGTCAATGAAGTGCTTATCGTCGAGTTGTACTCCAAGTAATTAAGTAAACCCAAAAGGAGGGTCCTAGAGTGTTTGAATTTGAAAGACCGAGAATTGAAATTGCGGAAATTTCTGAAGATAAGAAATATGGACGTTTTGTAGTAGAACCACTTGAACGAGGATACGGTACAACTTTGGGTAATTCTTTGAGACGAATTATGCTCTCATCGCTGCCAGGTACAGCAGTAAGTCACATTAAAATCGATGGCGTTGTTCATGAATTTAGTGCGATCCCTGGTGTCAAAGAAGACGTTACTGAGATTGTAATGAACATTAAGAGTCTTGCAATTAAGAATCACAGCGATAACCTCAATGAGACAAAAACCATGTACATTGATGCTAATGGCGAGGGTGTTATCACTGCAGCGGACATCAAATGTGACTCTGATCTTGAGATCATCAACAAAGATCAAGTCATTGCTACATTGAACGGTGGAGCAGACAGCAAACTTTATATTGAAATGACAGTAGTAAACGGTCGTGGATATGTAAGTTCTGACAAAAATAAGAAAGAAGAGATGGCAATCGACGTAATTCCGATTGATTCTATCTTTACTCCGATTGAGCGCGTAAATATCAATATCGAGAACACTCGTGTTGGTCAGATTACAGATTTTGACAAATTGACATTGGATGTATATACCAATGGTACATTGGATCCGGATGAAGCAGTCAGCCTTGCAGCTAAGGTTATGAGTGAGCATCTGAATACCTTTATCGATCTGTCAGAGAAAGCTCGTATGGCAGAAGTAATCGTAGAGAAAGAGGAAGACGATTCTGTGAAAGTTCTTGAACTCAGCATTGATGAGTTGGAATTGTCTGTTCGTTCTTATAACTGTCTGAAGAGAGCAGGAATTAATACGGTGGAGGAACTCACCAATAAGACAGCCGATGACATGATGAAAGTACGTAACCTGGGACGTAAGTCTTTGGAAGAAGTGCTTGCTAAGTTGAAAGAACTTGGATTGTCATTGCGTGAAAATGTTGATTAATCGAACTTTGTTTTATAAATATTCAAGGAGGACATGAAAATGGCAGGTTATAGAAAGCTTGGAAGAACATCCAGCCAGAGAAAAGCTTTGCTTCGTAACCAGGTGACAAACCTTCTTTATCATGGAAAAATCGTTACCACAGAAGCAAAAGCCAAAGAAATCCGCAGAATTGCTGAGCACATGATCGCGCTTGGTGTTCGCGAAAAAGATAACGTTGAGACTGTTACTGTCAAGGCTAAAGTTGCCCAGAAAGATAAAGATGGTAAGAGAGTAAAGAAAGTAGTAGATGGAAAGAAAGTTACTGTTTTTGATGAAGTAGATAAAGAAATCAAAAAAGAAGCTCCTTCCAGAATCCATGCTAGACGTCAGATGAACAAAATGCTTTATGGCATCACAGAAGTTCCTACCACAACAGCTGGTAAGAGAAAAGGAACTAAGACAGTTGATGTAGCAAGCAAAGTATTTGACGAGATCGCTCCAAAGTATGCTGACCGCAAAGGTGGATACACACGTATCATCAAAATCGGACCACGTAAGGGCGACGCAGCTATGGAAGTTGTTATTGAATTAGTATAAGAACACGTTTATGTGTAAAAAGAGAGCGATATGGTTTTTTACCGTATCGCTCTTTTAAAATAATCCAGGAGGTGCCATTGTGATATCAATACAGGATGTAGTGTATGAATATATACGCAGGGATGATGAAGAACAGGTGGTAGGCGTAGAACTGGCAGTCGACCATTTATCATTTGAGATAAACAAAGGGGAGTTTATCGCGGTGTTAGGTCACAATGGTTCCGGAAAGTCAACCCTTGCCAAATTGATCAATGCGATTTTAGTGCCGGGAGAGGGATGTATCGAAGTCGACGGAATCGATACGAGAAAACCGGAAATGGTATGGGAAATACGGCAGCGCGCCGGCATGGTATTTCAAAATCCGGACAATCAGATCGTGCATAATATTGTCGAGGAAGATGTGGGATTTGGACCGGAAAATCTGGGCGTACCGACAGCCGAAATCTGGGAACGTGTCAACGATTCCCTGAAAAAAGTAGGGATGTATGAACATCGGAAAGAATCACCGAACAACCTTTCCGGTGGACAAAAACAGCGTGTGGCGATCGCCGGGGTATTGGCGATGAAGCCAAAATGTATCATATTTGATGAATCGACGGCGATGCTTGATCCGGTCGGAAGGCGGGAAGTATTGAAAGCGGTTCATGAGATTAATAAAAAGGAAGAAATTACCATCTTATGGGTAACACATTATATGGATGAAGTGACCGAGGCAGACCGTGTACTCGTTATGAATCACGGGAAGGTCGCGATGCAGGGAACGCCAAAGCAGGTATTTGCGGAAGCAGAAAAACTGCAGGAATATCATCTTGCCGTGCCGCAGGTTACGGAACTGGCATTGGAACTGAGACGGCAGGGGATGGATATTCCGACGAATCTGATCACAGTAGATGAGTTTGTAAATTGTCTGGCAGAAAAACTCGCCTGACGAGGGAGGACGAAAATGGCTTTATTGTTAAATCATGTGGAACATGTATATGGAAAAGGAACCGCGTTTGAAAAAGTAGCCCTCTATGACATCAATCTACAGATCAACGAGGGAGAATTTATCGGATTGATCGGACACACGGGTTCCGGAAAATCGACATTGATCCAGCATCTGAACGGACTATTGAAACCGACAGACGGCGGCGTGTATTACAATGGCGAAGACATCAATGAAAAAGGCTTTTCCAAGAAAAAACTGCGTTCGAAAGTTGGAATCGTGTTCCAATATCCGGAGCAGCAGCTCTTTGAGACGACAGTGCTGGAAGATGTAAAATTTGGCCCGAAAAACCTTGGATTGGATAATTTGGAAATGGATATGCGCTCGTATGAGGCATTGAAGCAGGTTGGGATCGGCGAAGATCTGTTAGACGTCTCTCCCTTTGAGTTGTCAGGGGGACAAAAAAGGCGTGTGGCGATCGCCGGAGTGCTTGCGATGCAGCCGGAAATCCTTATATTGGATGAACCGACCGCAGGATTGGATCCACAGGGAAAAGATGACATTCTGGATCTGATCGAAAAATTGCACCGGGAGAGGAAGATCACGGTGATCGTGGTTTCGCACAGCATGGAAGACATGGGGAAATATGCCGAGCGCCTGATCGTCATGGACAGCGGCTGTATCGCCTATGATGGCACACCGGAGAAAGTATTTTCCCACTACAAAGAACTGGAAAAAATCGGTATTCTTGCTCCGCAGGTGACGTATGTGGTAGAAGGACTGGCAAAAAAAGGAATTCGCCTTCCCCACAATGCCATCAATGTAAAGCAGGCGGCAGATGCCATTCTGGCATATCGAAAAGGGGAGAGATAAATGTTACGAGATATTACGATAGGACAATATTATCCGGTGGAATCAAAGATTCACAGACTGGATCCACGCATGAAGATTATTGCGGTGATTTTGTATCTGATCTCCTTATTTTTGTTTCAGAATTTTGCCGGATATGCAGTAGTTACGGTGTTTCTTGGTGTGGTCATCGCGTACAGTCATGTGCCGCTCGGCTATATCACGAAAGGCCTGAAACCAATTTTGTTTTTGCTTTTATTTACGGCATGTTTCCATGTGTTTTTTACACAGGCAGGCGATGTGCTGTTTCAGTGGAAATTTATATCGATCACAAGCGGCGGCATTAAGCGGGGAGCATTTATGGCACTCCGGCTGACCTATCTTGTCATCGGTTCGTCGTTGCTGACTTACACAACGACACCGAATAAACTGACGGATGCTATCGAGGCACTTTTGAAACCGTTGGAAAAGATCAAAGTACCGGTGCATGACATCGCGATGATGATGTCGCTTGCATTGCGTTTTATCCCGATTCTGCTGGAAGAAGCCAACCGTATTATCCGTGCACAGAGTGCCAGAGGTGCGGATTTTGAAGAGGGAAAATTGATCGAACGGCTGAAGGGCATGGTTTCAATCCTCGTACCGCTTCTCGTCTCTGCAACGAAGCGAGCGTATGATCTTGCTCTTGCGATGGAGGCAAGATGTTACCGTGGCGGTGAGGGGCGTACGAAGATGAAACCGCCGAAATACCGGAAAGCAGACGGCCTTGCTATGGGGATCGTGGTACTATATATCATTATACTATTGATTGTGAGACATTTTTTGTAAAAGGAGTGGAATGATGCGCGTTCGATTAGTGGTAGCATATGATGGGACAAATTATCACGGGTGGCAGATCCAGAACAATGCCATTTCTGTGGAAGAAGTATTGCAAGAGGCACTCCGGGAACTTTTGCGCGAGCCGGTAGAACTGATCGGGGCGAGCCGGACTGACGCCGGTGTACATGCGCAGGGAAATGTGGCAGTATTCGATACAGATACCAGAATCCCGGCAGAAAAGATTGCGATCGCTGTCAATCAGAGGCTTCCGGAAGATATTCGTGTGATGAAATCTGAGCAGGTCGAAGAGACCTTTCATCCGCGCTATGCGGTCAGTGAGAAGACGTATGAGTATCGTATCAGCAATGTGCCGATCCAGCTTCCGACAGAACGTCTGTATTCATATTTTGTCTATCTTCCGTTAGATATCGAAAAAATGCACAAAGCGGCACAACTTTTTATCGGGGAACACGACTTTGCCGGATTCTGCTCGGCAAAAAGTCAGGTGCAGACGACGGTGCGGACAATTTACCGGTGTGAGGTCGAAAAAATGGGACATCAGATCTGTATCCGTGTGACAGGAAGCGGATTTTTGTATAACATGGTGCGGATCATTGCGGGGACACTTGTGGAAGTGGGACTTGGCAGACGGAAAATTTCTACGGTCGAAGAGGCGATAAGCAAGGCAGACCGGGCACTTGCGGGACCGACAGCACCACCCGAAGGGCTGACATTAATAAAAATTGATTATAAAGGAGATACCTATGAAATTCGATAAAAACAATGCTTACACAGATTTTGATTATGAAACAGCTGAAGAAATGCCGGATGCGCTTCCGCTCAATATCATCAGCGGAGGATGTCATCTGTATGGTTATCTTTTAAAACCCGGCATACAGTACGAAGGACCACACCCGGCAGTCGTGATGTTTCACGGATTTCCGGGATATACGACCAACAACGATCTGGAATATGCGCTGATGCGGATGGGCTGTGTAGTGATCCATGTAAACCACCGCGGTGCCTGGGGAAGTGAGGGAAATTATCTTTTTTCCAATCTGGTGGATGACGCCGTCGCCATTACCAAATGGGCACACAACCCGGCGACAACGGATCAGTACAATATTGACCCGGAAGCGATTTTCCTCGTCGGTCACAGCATGGGAGGCATGACAGTACTCAATGCTGCCGGGAAACTGGATTTCATCCGCGGTGTCGCAGCCATCGCGCCGTACGATCTCCAGGCAGCCTTTCAAAATGGCCTTGAAAAAGAATTATTTATCATGATCGAGGGCGAAGGCCAGTGTCTCAAAATGACTTCGGCGAGCGAAGTATACGAAAATGCGCATTACCAAAGTGAGGCATATGCGGTCATCAATACATATGATCATTTAAAAGACCAAAATGTTTTGTTTATCGCAGCCCAAAAAGATACGGTAGCACCGCCGGATATTATGATCCGGCCGCTTTATAACCGCTTGACAGATCAGCCGGGAAGTGGAAAATATTGTTACAAAGTTCTGCATACAAACCATGGACTCTGCGGACAGCGTACCGTCCTTTCCGATGTCCTTGGCAGCTGGATTGAGAAATCTCTGTAAAAACAAGGTAAAGTTTGATTTTCGAAACAAGATTTAGTTGACAAAGTATGGTACAAGGAAGTAAAATAAACATATATTGTATCGTACTAAAAGAGGACGATCAAAAAGAGAAAGGAGTATAGTTTGATGAAAAACTATGTAAAGGCAATTGTAACTTTTATTTTTCTGATGGCTGCGGTAGCATTTGTACCGACAACGTCAGAGGCGGCATTGAGTACACCGACAAATCTGAGACAGACGAGGGCAACGGATAATTCTGTTGAATTTACTTGGGATACGGTGATTGGCGCATATGATTATTACACTTCCATTAGCGATGGTATGGCATGGAGTGAACCAGAACGAGCATGGGATATCAAGGAAAGTTATTCTAAGCTGTCCGCAGGTAGAACATACTATGTTAAAGTATATGCCATTGATAAAAATGGAAATAAAGGTCCGGAATCTGCAGCATTTGAAGTAGTTACTGCTCCGGATGCAAGTCAAGTGCAGACAACGGTAACTGCAGTAACAGAAAATGCGATCAGTTTCAGCTGGACACCGGCAACAGGTGCAACTTCCTACGATATTACCAGCCGTTATGACAATATCGTACCAAACTTAAGTGTAACAACAACTTCTGCAACAGTTGGAAATCTTGCACCGGCAACCTGGTACGGATTTAACGTTGTAGCATGCCGTACTTCATCCAGTGGTTTTAAAGCTTCGGATAGTTATACTACAGTAACCTACACACAGACAGCAGGAACTTCTCTTCCTACTGGCAACACAGGCACAGTATTGACTGCACCGGCTACACCATCTACCTCTAATTTTGGTGTTTACACAGGAAGTGCTCCTGCGGGTACAATTACATTCCAGGCATCAGATCCAAATAGAACAGCAAACGGATATGAATTGGAAGTACGTAATTTGAAAGGAAAGCTTATTAAGACAATTTCCAGTTCTTCAACGTACTCTGCTTCTACAAAATTCCGTAAAAACACACCATACAAATACCGCGTTCGTCTTTATGCAACAAACGGTGTGACAAAGATCTACAGCGGATGGTCCGGATATCGTTATTTCTGGCTCAGCAATGTAACAGGAAAGAAACATTATTCTCTCCGTTCCAGCAATGCAAAGATTAAATTGAAATGGGCAAAAGTTTCCGGTACAAAGGGTTACAATGTGTTGATGTCTACAAGCAGAGACGGAAAATACAAAAAAGTGAAATCTCTCAGCAAAAAGGCAAAGAGTGTAACACTTACAAAATTTGGCAAAAAGAAATTGAACAAATATAAAACATATTATATTAAAGTAGTTGCTAAGATTAAAGTTGGCAAGAAGACAGTTTCAAACGATGCACAGCTGATCAATTACAATTACTAAGAAAAAAAGCGATTTTCCAATGGCTGTATCTGAAAAATGTCAGATGCAGCCATTTTTTCTGTTGACAAGCAGACGAAAATGTAATATAATAAGCAAGTGTGACGTGAAAGCATCTGTTCCGGACATTTCAGATGGATTTCATGAGGCACCAAAGTTATTTATGCATTATTGTATACAGGAAGCGCACGTTTTGTGCGAGAAGAAATTATATTAGGAGGTTTCCAGGATGAAAAGTTATATGGCAAGTCCATCCGATGTGGAAAGAAAATGGTATGTAGTAGATGCCGAAGGAAAAACCTTGGGACGTCTTGCATCTGAAATTGCAAATGTTTTGAGAGGTAAGAATAAACCAATCTACACCCCTCATATTGATACAGGTGATTATGTTATCGTTGTGAACGCAGACAAAATCGTTACAACAGGTAAGAAAGACCTTCAGAAGATTTATTATCATCATTCAGAGTATGTAGGCGGTATGAAAGAGACTACACTCAAAGAGATGAAAGAGAAGAAGCCAGAGTATGTTATCACTCATGCAGTAAAAGGTATGCTTCCAAAGGGACCTTTGGGAAGACAGATGCTTAAAAAATTGTTTGTATATGCTGGACCGGATCACAAACATGCTGCACAGAAGCCAGAAGTTCTGGACATTTAATTGGTTGAAAGGAGGAAATAACATTGGCTAGTGAAAAATATTACGGAACAGGTAGAAGAAAATCAAGCGTAGCACGTGTATATCTTGTACCAGGAACAGGAAAAGTTACAATTAATAAAAAAGACATGGACGAGTACTTCGGACTTGAAACATTGAAAATCATCGTACGTCAGCCTTTGGAAGCTACAAACATGGCAGACAAATTTGACGTAATCGTAAATGTAAAAGGTGGCGGATTTACAGGTCAGGCTGGTGCCATTCGTCATGGTATCGCAAGAGCATTGAACAAATATGACTTGGATCTCAGACCTACATTGAAGAAAGCCGGATACCTCACACGTGACCCACGTATGAAAGAGCGTAAGAAATACGGTCTCAAGAAAGCACGTAGAGCTCCTCAGTTTAGTAAACGATAAGCGGTTATCTGCGAAATATGGATATCAAAGGCCCGGAACGCATGCGTTTCGGGTCTTTTTTGCAACGTTTGTTGTGCTTGGCGGCATTTGCGGAACATGCGATGTGAGCCCGCTTGCCACGGTGGCCTGTGATTGTTGGTGGGATATGGCGTGTGGGCAGTTTGTGATTATCTGGGAAAAGTGTTGTGAGGGTGCAGGGAGGAGTTGTAATTGTCTGGGAGATATGTTGGATTTGATTCCATGGAAAATTTTTAGAAATAGACCAAAGGATTTTTGACTTTGCTTTGGTCTGTGTATAAAAAAGCAAAAATAAACCATATAAGAAAGTGGTTTTATGTGGTTTGAGATACAAAACTATTGCTGGGGTCAAAACAGCTGATTCAAATTGTGGTTTGAATTGATTGATTTCTGTTGGAACCAAAAATGATGATAAAAATATATGGTTATTTGTTGAAAATAAGAATGTGGGTCAAAATCTATTTGTATCCACCATGAAATAAAAATTTAGCAATTCAGAAACTCGAGGTGAAAAAATGTACAAAGCAGTAATTTTTGATTTTGATTATACATTAGGTGATTCTACAAATGGAATCGTATTAAGTATCAACCATGCGTTGGAAAAACTTGGATTTCAAGCGCAGGACACGAAGACCATTCAAAGGACAATTGGGCTCTCGTTGAAAGATACATTGTTTGAATTGACGGGGATACAAGACGAAGAGACAGCACAGAAGTTTACTCAGTATTTTAAAGAAAAAGCGGATTTGGTCATGGTAGACAATACCCGCCTTTATGATGGCGTGCTAAAAGAACTGGAAAAACTTAGAAATAATAAAATCCTTTTGGGGATTGTTACAACAAAGTATCATTATAGGATTGAGCAGATATTAGAGAAAAACAATGCCATGAATGTTATCAATGTGATAGTAGGCGGCGACGATGTGATAAACGAGAAACCGGATCCGGAAGGACTGCTGGCAGCAATTGAGAAATTGAATATCAGCAAAAATCAGGTTCTTTATGTGGGAGACAGTATTGTAGATGCAAAAACAGCCCAGAGTGCGGGAGTGGATTTCGTGGCGGTATTGACCGGAATGACGGAGAGGGAAGAGTTTTTGAATTATGAGTATGTTTCTATTGAAGAAAGTGTAACAGAACTGACACCGTACTTGCATAAAAGCGATATTACAACATAAAAAATGTGAAAAAATCACAAAAATATTGACATAATAAATTCAAAATAGTATATTATATCTTATGAGGGAGGTGTTGTGATATGCTGGTACAATTTATAGTAAAAAATGTTTTGTCTTTTAAAGAAGAGACAGTTTTAGACATGACAGCGATTAAAGCCTATAAAGAACATGAATGCAATTTAATTGATATTGGAATGAAAGAAAAATTTCTGAGAGTTGCAGCTATTTATGGAGCAAATGCAAGTGGAAAGTCAAATTTATATATGGCAATGTCTCTTTTCCAAAGAATTATTATGGAATCTCTTAATAATGTTGGAGAGGGTGAAAAAAACGCAATTGATAGATATTATGTGCCATTTTCTTTTGAAAAAACAGAAGAGAATTCTGAATTCGAAATTGTCGAAATTTATAGAGGATACGAATACAAATATGGATTTGAATACAACGCGCAATGTATTGTGACGGAATGGATGTATCGTAAAAACCTTGAGACTAACAGAACGGTAACCATTTTAGAGAGAACGACAGATACTGTTGAGTTTGGTCCTTCTGTGAGAAAGGAATGTGATCTATATAAGGAACAAATCCCGAGCGAAACGCTGGCACTTTCTTTTTTCAATAAATTAAAATTAAAAACAGATGTATTTACCAGTGTTTATTCAGCAATTATGAGTACACTGGTTGTTCCTACAAATTTTTGTGAAGATACCGATATATTGGAAGAACTTTTGCCGCAAGTAATTGATCGTGATAAAGAAAAATTGGTTGAATTTTTATCTGCAATTGATACAGGGATTCAGGATATTGTTTATGATGATAGTGAAAAGAATATGAAATTCTATACTTTTCATAAAGGAAAAGATGGGGAAGAATATCCGTTAAGTTTATATTTGGAGTCAGAAGGTACGATAAAAAGTATTATGCTGTTTATCTATGCAAGATTAGCTGTTTTAAATGGCGGTTCTATTTTTGTAGATGAATTGAATATAAAATTACATCCATTGCTGCTAAAATTTATTATAGATCTATTTTATGATGAAGAGTCTTTGGCACAATTAATTTATACTACACATGACACTACATTAATGGATAAAAAGTTTTTTAGACGGGATCAAATTTGGTTTGTTCAAAAAGATGAATTTGGATATTCCGAGTTGTGTGCATTATCTGATTTCAAAATTAGATCGGATGCTTCGTTTGAAAAAGATTACTTGGCAGGCGTATATGGAGGTATTCCTTATATCAAGGATTTTGATTTGAAAGAAGGCGAATAAATGGGAACGGATGATTTGTTTAAAAAGCGGAGACAACAACGGGAACAAAGAAAGCATGAATTCAAAAGCCCGCGAGCAAACTCCTTTTTGATTGTAACAGAAGGTGAAAAAACGGAACCGCTTTATTTTAGGGGGATTCAACAACGAATTGAAGAAAAGATTGGTGGAAATATAGATGTTGTTGAAGTGCCTTTTATAGATATATGCGGAGAAGGCTGTGCGACGGGAAGTTTGATTCAAGCGACGGAGAGAATAGTTAAAAATGCCAAGGTGATGTACCAAAATATATGGGTTGTTTTTGATAAGGATGATTTTGAAGATTTTAATCAGGCAATAGAAGAGGGAACTCAAAAAGGCTATAAAATAGCGTGGAGCAATCAATCGTTTGAGTATTGGTTGTATTTGCATTTTTATTATAGCGATTCGGCACTCCATCGGAGCGATTGGCAGAATAAGCTAGATGAGATATTTAAACAATATCAATTAGGAGATGGCTATTATCGTAAGAATTATGAAAATATATATGATTTAGTGGATTCTTTTGATGGAGTAAATACTGCAATTAACAATGCAAAACGGAGGATGGCATCGTTTCGTGATGAAATTGACAAACCGTCCCATTACGATCCGGGAACAATGGTTTATAAGTTGGTACAAGAATTGACAAGATACTTGGAGGAAAAATAGGAACCTCATATTTCCTCTAATTCCCAGCCCCATTTCCTTGCATCTCCACTCATTTTCCTGTATACTTAAAAATGTAGTAATAAAAGACCAACAAGGAAACGGAGGAAACACATATGGCAAATTACGCAGATTCATCTACTTATTCGACAGCATCCGGAAGAGACGGGCTGCAGTACGTAGTTTTACAGGTAACATTGAAAGAAAAATTTTTAGGAACCGGTTCCGGAAATCTGTCCGCACTGGAAGAAGTGTTAAATGAGCAGGCAGCAAAGGGCTACCGCCTGCATACTATTACGACGGCTTCGGCGCAGAGCGGTGGACTTTTAGGCGGAGACCGAATTCAAGCGACGATGGTATTTGAAAAAATCTGAGTTCGCGGAAAGGAAAAGATATGAAGAAAATAGCAGCGCTCTTATTGACATTTTCATTGGTATTGAGTGTTCTTGTGCCGGGAACCGCAGAGGCAAAAACGGTACAAAAGAAGTTTACTATGCGTGTCAGAGAGCTTAAACGTTTAACCATTAAAAATGCAAAGAAGCGAGTGGTCTGGAAAACACTTTCCGGAAAGAATAAAATTCATGTTTACAAAGGCGAAAAAAAATCAGTTTTCATTCTGGCAAAAAAGAAGGGAACTGTTCGCTTACAGGCAAAAACAGGAAAGAAAAAAATCGTTTATAAGATTACGATAAAAGAAGCTTTACAAGATACGGAGGCAACCCCGACGCCGACGCCGACCCCGTCAGCGACTCCGGCGCCAACCCTTGCTCCGCAGGTAACGATCACAGAGCAAGCGGCAAATTACGAAAAAGAAGTATTGCGCCTTGTTAATGTTGAGAGGTCAAAGGAAAATTTGCAGGCATTGAATTTGCATAGCAAATTGAGTCAGGCTGCCGCAATTCGTGCGAAAGAGCTTACGGAATCCTTTTCCCATACTCGGCCAAATGGCGAGAAATGTTATTCTGTGTTTAAAGAAGTAGGCATTGGTTCTTATTTTTCAGCAGGAGAAAATATTGCAGCAGGGCAGACATCACCGGAGCAAGTAGTAAGTAACTGGATGAGTTCCCCGGGACATCGTGCGAATATTTTGTCTGAGAAATATCGTTATATGGCAATAGGATATGTCGAGACAACAACAGGAATGAAGCGTTACTGGGCACAAATGTTTTTTAGCTAAAATAGTTACATTTGAAAAAGTAAAGAGTTATCGGCTCTTTACTTTTTTTATGTGAAATGGTATAGTATAAAAGCGCGGTTGTGCCTGAAAATGATATAAGCTTCTCGGAATGTATGTGAAAGTCATCGCGGTTGCCCCCACTGTTAGAGTCAGACCTGAGTTGTTTATAAATACAACGTTACCCCGATTGGGACAAAATTAAGGAGGTACTCAAATGAGAGTAAAAGGAGCAAAGAAACGAGTAGCCATTGCATTGGCTGCTGCGCTTGTCGTGAGCGGAATTGGTTATGTGCCAAAAGCTGACGCAGAGAGCGTGACACAAGTAACAGGAGACTACAGTCAGGAAGTCAATGAAGTCTGCGATACGATGGAATTTGTCGTATCAGACCCGACATTTGGTTCCGTAGGCGGCGAATGGGCTGCTTTGGTACTGGGACGTGCCGGCCGCATGACAGAGGAGTGGAAAACAAAATATCTGGCTGCAGTGAAAACATCATTTGATAATGTGAGTGAGTCATTAAAGGCGCAGAATAAACTGCATCGCGTAAAATTGACAGAAAATTCCAGAGCAATTATCGGACTGTATTCTGCAGGTGCAGATGTAACGGATTTTTATGGCTGGAATCTCTGCGCACCTCTTGCCGGTGATAATGCTGGCGGAGACAAGACAGAAGAATCTGCAGATTATACAGCAACATTAAAACAGGGAATCAATGGGCCGATTTATGCATTGATTTCATTAGATTATGCAGGGTATAAATCAGAAGGCGAGACAAAAGTTACGGATGTGACGGAAGAAAATACGACCACACTTCGTGATGATTATTTAAATTATATATTATCAGAAGAAAAATCAGATGGTGGATGGGCATTATCCGGTGATTCAGCGGATCCGGATATTACCATGATGGCAGTTCAGGCACTTAGTAAATATACCTATCTTCCGGAAGTAAATGACGCAGTTGAAAGCGCTCTTGCGGTAATGAGCAGTAAACAGAATGATCAGGGTGGATATTCTTCCTGGGGTTCTGTAAATGCGGAGTCTATCGCACAGGTAATCTGTGGACTTACGATGCTTGGCATCGATCCGACGACAGACGAGCGTTTTATCAAAAATGGAAATACCCTTGTGGATGCATTAAAGAGCTTTAGTGCGGACTGTGTAAAAGATAAAGTTACGTATTCAGAGTACCGCGGATATGCACATGCAGAACAAAATGGAGTAATGAAATATGATCAGATGGCGACAGAGCAGGCAGGTTATGCGATGGTTGCACTTTGGTGCCAGAAAAAAGGCCAGAAATTGTATCAGAATGGATTCCGTGATATCCCGGATACTACACCGACTGTAACACCGATAGCGACACCGGAAGTGACAGAAACACCGACGGCAGCACCAAGTGAACCGGCAGTTCCAACGGTTACACCGGTTCAGTCCGAAAATCCGGATGCTGGTGAAACGGCGGCACCGTCAGCTGTACCAACGATGACACCATCCGCGGCACCTACAACACCGGCTTCTGCGGTACCTACCAAAGCTCCGGCAACACCAGTGACACCGGCACCGACAGCAGTAGCTACTAAGATACCGACACCGACAGCAGTAGCTACCAAGACACCGGCACCGACAGCAGTAGCTACCAAGATACCGGTAATTCCGACACCGGCGACGACAACAAAGCCGGAAAATCCGGACATTGTACCAACCGCGACACCAAAAGCACCGGAGCCTACGAAAGCACCGGAGCCTACGAAAGCACCGGAGCCTACAAAAGCACCGGAGCCTACGAAAACACCTGAGGCTACAAAAGCACCGGAGCCTACAAAAACTCCGGAAGCCACGAAAAAACCGGCTGCTACAAAGGCACCGGAAACTACTGTTATTTCCAAGATTGTGAAAAAGGCAGCAGTGGAAAAAGGCGAAAAAATTACGATCAAAGCAGTAGTAAACGGCAAGAAAGTCAAATGCAAAGTGTCTTCGTATAACAAAAAGGCATTGAAAGTTACGGTTAAGAACGGAAAACTGGTAATTAAAGCCAAGAAGAAGGCGAAGGCTGGAAAAACATATAAAGTTGTGATAAAATATAAGAAGGGCAAAAAGACAGTCAAAAAGACGGTCAAAATCACAGTGAAGTAAATTCAGTATAACCACGGCTGCACATTTTGTAGTGAAATGTGCAGCTGTATTAAAAGGAGAATGTTATGAGATTTGTTAAGCGGAATTGGAAGACTATTTTGTCTGCTGTGATCGTCCTTCTTGTCATTGCGGCAGCGATCGCCGGTACTTCGATTCATTCCGTGAAGGATGAGCAGAAACGGGCGATGGAGGCGCTTCAGCCGGTGGAGATCGGGGAAGAACAGATTTTATCGGAGGAAGAGGCTGCGACAGAGACAGCAGAAGCGGAACAGCAAAAGGAAGAACAAAAAGAACAGGCAAAACAAAAAGGGAAGAAAACAGAAAAAAAGGCGTCAGAAGAGACAGCAGAACCGAAGAAGCAGACGACAGGGAAAACTGCGCCGGAAGAGAAAAAGACAGAAAAAAAGACAAAAGAAAAGAAAAGTGAAACGGAGCCAAAAGCGACAAAGGCGCCACAGACAAAGGAAGAAATAGGAAAACAGAAAGAACAGGAAGCAAAGCAGAATACGGATTATCCGAAAGTTGTTATAAGCGTTCCGAAAAATGAGGAACTGCGTCAGGAAGATGAGACAAAGAAAGATGATGACCGCAAGACGAGCGATGGAACGGCGACTGACAAAGATAAGTTTCAGACCGATCCTGTGCCATCCGGAAAACCGCTTCCGGTCAATCAGGAAGATCAGAAAGTGGATAATGACGAGGAATTTTATGTCACCATTTCCATTGACTGTCTGACGATTTTACAAAATATGGATAATCTTGACAAAGGAAAAGAAAAATATGTCGGCGACGGATGGATCTTGAAGACGACAAAAGTGAAATGCAAAAAAGGCCAGACGGTGTACGATATTCTTGAGCAGGTCTGCAAGGCCTACTCCATTCAGATGGAAAATTCTTATACACCGCTGTATGGATCCAATTACATCGAGGGCATCGGCAACTTGTACGAATTTGACTGCGGCAATCTGTCGGGCTGGATGTACAACGTCGACGGCTGGTACCCGAATTACGGATGCTCGCGTTATGTATTGAAAGCGGGAGAGGCCATTCAGTGGCGGTATACCTGCAATGGACTGGGCGCAGATCTCGGAAGTGATTTTATGAGTGGAGAAAATAAATGAGACACCCATTGGTAGAATTTGTAAAATTTTTAGCGGCGATCGTGCTTTTATGCCTGACGCGGAATCCCTATGTGTCAGTTCTTTTTCTGATACTTGAATTTGTCATTGCGCCATCTGTAAAAAGTGTGCTGGCGCTTTTCGGGATGACCGCATTGTCAGTTATTGTAAATGCACTCGTCAACCACCAAGGGGAGACTTACCTATTTTATTTGAATGATAATATTGTGACGATGGAGTCGCTGGCGTATGGTGTCTTTGCCGGCGTCCAGCTCTGGCTTTTGTGCCGCTGGACTTACCGGATGGGGTGCGCAATGACATCGGAGAAAATGGTAATCGTGTTCAAATACCTGTTTCCGCCGGCGGCAATCGTGCTTTCCATGGCGATTCGTTCGGTGAACCGTTACACGGATAAATTGGTCGAAATCTATCATTTTCAAATGTCCATGGAGTCGGCAAGAGGATTGTGGAACCGCATGATTTCAGCAATCCGTTCGATCTCCATCTTGATCAACTGGGCATTGGAAAACGGATTGGAGATCGCGGATGCGATGGAATGCCGGGCGTATGGCAGTACATTGCGGACAAGTTACACCCCATTTCGGCTTTTGCCGGGGGACATCCTGATTATGGCAGCGTTTGTAGGACTTGTCGTGCTGCAAAGGGTAAGCGAACCATTCTGCCTGCTGATTCCACGGATCGAGATACATTTTGGAGTGGCAAATATTTTTATTACGTTAGCATTGTGCGCGCTGATCTGGTGGCAGACCGAAAGGGAGGAACTATGATAGAGATAGCGATTGAAAAAAAAGAAATCGGGGGAAAAACCATTCTCTCTGACATAAAGTGGAAAATTAAAGAAGGGATCACTCTGATTATGGGGCCTTCCGGTTCGGGAAAAACGACATTGCTGCGCGAAATGATTCCGCGGATCAATCGTGTAGGAACATTGGAGGGAAATGTCTGTTACCGCGGAATGCCGATTGACGAGGTGCCGGCGGGGACGATCGGTTACGTCGGACAGAATCCGGATAACCAGCTCGTATGTGATAAAGTTTGGCATGAATTGGCATTTGGATTGGAAAATATTGCTATGCCGGCAAAGACGATCCGTAACCGTGTAGCGGAGATTGCGACGTATTTTGGCATTGAAAGCTGGTTTCATAAAGGGGTGGCGGAACTTTCCGGCGGACAGAAGCAGAAACTGGCGTTGGCGTCGGTAATCTGCATGGATCCGGAGATGGTTGTACTGGATGAGCCGACGTCGCAGCTGGATCCGATCTCGGCGCGGATGTTTTGGGAAATGGTTGTGCGCGTGCACGAGGAAATGGGGATTTCTTTTGTCATTGTTGAGCACGATAGTGAATATATATATGAAAAGGCGGACAAAGTGATCTGGCTTTCCGAAGGAATGACGAGCAGTTATCAGAGGCGGTTTCTGCCCTGGCAGCGCCGGATTTTGGATGCTCCGCAGATGCCGCTGGCGGAAGTGCGGCAGAAGGTTAGAGAATTGGCGGAAAAAACGGAGATTTACACGGAGCCTAGAGAAGTAAAGGTGTGGCAGAAGGTGCGGAATATCCGGAAAGCGTATGGCAGCGAAAATGTTCTCAATATTCCGCAGGTGACGGTCGCAGCCGGTGTGAATTGCTGGATAGGTCCAAATGGCGCAGGGAAAACGACGCTTGGAAAAATGTTCAGCGGGTATTTTGGCAAAAAAATGATAAAGCGCTGTGTGATGATGCCACAGGATGTACTTACCATTTTTACCAAGGACACCGTAAGGGAGGAGCTCGATGTAGAAGATGATATTCCGGAGGAATTGCAGGAAATGATCGCGCCGATTGCGGACAGAAATCCGCTGGACTGCTCCGGGGGCGAACAGCATCTTGCGGCATCGCTGAAATTTCTTATGAAACATGCGGATGTTGTCATATTGGACGAACCGACGAAAGGAATGGATCCGCTGATGAAGGGCAATTTCCAAAAAGTGGTAAATATGTTTCGGGAGAAAAAGCAGATTATCATTATCACACACGACATCGATCTGGTCGGCGAGATTGCGGATTATGTTGTCTTTTTGTTTGAAGGCGATGTGGCGAGCGAAGGCGAGCCGCACGAGGTTTTGATGCAGAATCTGGTGTATAAACCGCAGATCAGTACGATGTTTGATTGCATTAATACAAAGGAGATGGAAGATGCGGGACTGGTTATGTAACCATTATTATGTGCCGTGCGCGGTGCTGATCTTACTTGGATTTGCCGGCTTTTTATTTTATCTTGCGAGACGGGTGCGCATGAAAGACATGATTATGATCACAGTACTTTCGGCGATCATCGCCATCTCGCGCGGTGTGTTTTTCTGGATTCCCCAGTTTAAGCCGGTCTCGGCGCTGGTGCTCATTACCGGAAGCTGTTTTGGCAGTGTGCCGGGAATGCTTGTCGGCATGCTTTCCGGATTTTTGTCAAATTTTATGTTTTCGCAGGGACCATGGACCCCGTTTCAAATGCTCAGCTGGGGGCTTATCGGCATCATTGGAGGCTTCTGCCGTTCGATGCAGGGAAAAATCCTGCCGATGATCATCGGATTTTTGGCGACGGTATTTGTGTATGGCCCAATCCTCAATTTTGCGTCGTTGTTATTGGTAACGAATACGCCGACGTGGAGCGGATTCTGGATGATGGAAGCGAGCGGATTTTTGTTTGATGTCGTGCATGGTGTCAGTACAATTGTTTTTGTCTATTTTGCCTGGAAGTCGATGCGGAAAAAACTGGTGCGCATGCAGGAAAAATATGGGATATGCAGGAGAAAATAAGGATTGGAGGAAATGAGATGCAGCAGGAAGAAAAGTCGAAAAAACGTACATCAATAGGAAAAATATCAGGAATTGTGGGGATTTTCTGCAATTGTATTCTGGCGGGAAGCAAGATTATTATCGGAAATCTCGCCGGTTCTATGTCGATCGCGGCAGACGGACTGAACAATTTATCGGATGCGGCGAGCTCGATCGTTACGCTGATCGGATTTAAAATTGCCGAAAAGCCGGCAGACAAAGTGCATCCCTATGGGCATGCCCGCTCCGAATATCTGGCAAGTCTGACGGTCGCTGTGATGATCTTATTTATCGGCTTTGAACTTGCAAAAAGCTCGGTGGAAAAGATCCTTCATCCATCCCCGGTCGAATTTTCAGGGGCTGTCCTTTTGGTTCTCCTTTTTTCTATCGTGGTTAAGATGGGAATGGCGGTCTACAACTATAAGATGGGAAGAAAAATAAATTCAATGACATTGAAAGCAATCGCAGAGGACAGCCGCAATGACGTGATCGCGACGAGCGCAGTCTTGATTGCCACATTGGTGGAACATGGTATGGGATATCAGATTGACGGATTTATGGGACTTGTCGTCTCGTTATTTGTCCTCTACAGCGGAATTTCACTTGCCAGAGAAACCATTTCTCCGCTTCTCGGCGAGGGTGCGGATACGGAACTGCATGACAAACTTACAAAATACATTCAGTCCTGTGAAATGGTCATCGGCTGCCATGACCTTATGGTACATGACTACGGCCCGGGACAGTGCTTTGCGAGCATTCACGTCGAAATTGACAAAAATGTCGATGCGCTCGTAAGCCATGAGGCGATTGACCACATGGAGCGCGAATGCCTGAAAAAATTTGACACACACCTTGTAATCCATTATGATCCGGTCATCACCGACGACAAGGAGGCCGATGCGCTGAAACAAAAAGTCTTTGCCTGTATCGAAAAAATAGACCCGCAGATCACATTGCACGATTTCCGTGTGAGCAAATGCGAGCCTGGCACCCGCCTTACTTTTGACCTCGTACTCCCCGAAGTTCTGGAGCGAAAGAAAAACCAGATCCGGGAGCAGATCGAAGCGGAGCTGAATGAGGGCAGTGAAGACCAGTACTTTTTGGATGTTACCTTTGATGTCGAGAACCGGTAGGAGGGGGCAAGCGCCCTATACATATTTGTTAAGGGAAAAAATTAGCAAGTACTAAAATGCAGAACTAAGATGAATCCTACGTTTCTTGTAACTATTCAGGACTCCCACACCGCCCTCATTCGCATTTCGAACACTTCGTGTTCTTTCCCGCCTTTGACAAGGCTAAAAATGCTCATAAGGGGGTGGGGAGCCCTATTAGGACCACTGTGCAGAAAACAAAGTCTCTTACGTGCAAGCACGACGATCCATTGTTTTTGCACAGCGGTCCTGAATAGTTACAATAAGAAATATATTACAATACTGTGACATCCCTTGACAAGTGTCGAGAATCCTTTTATACTTCGTATAGTGGGCTTTTTTAGGAGCCACATTAATATAAAATAATTAGCAAGGCTTCGAAATGGAGAAGATGATGAATAAGAAAGTAAAAATAGGGATAATTATTACCGCAGCCATGGTTGTTGCGGTTTCTGTGCTGGTGATCGCAGCACATGTCTATTATGGAAACCGCTGGTATGCGAACACCTGGATCGGAGAGCATGAATTATCCGGAATGAGTTATGAAGAGTCTGAACAGCTGCTTCAGAAAGTCTATGACAATTATCAGTTGGAAATTAAAGGAAGAAATGATGGAAATCTTGTAGTGACCAAAGCAGACATTTCGTATGAGGTCGATCTGAAAGAGGCATTGCAGAAGCAATACGATGCACAGCATGAGTCATTTTCTGTTTTTTCCATACCGAAAAAGAAAACATTGGAACTTCACATGAATCCGACGTACGATGCGGAGAAACTGGATAAATGTCTTAAAAAATCAGAAATGTATAAAGGCAGCACAAATTACGCGATCAATGTGCCGACAGATGCGAAAGTAGCATTTTCGGAGGAGAAAAAATGTCTTGTCGTTGTGCCGGAAGATAAGGGAAATGTTCTGCAGTTCCAGCAGTTGACAAAGGCAGTTGACGAGGCGCTTGCCGAAGGAAAAGAAACGATTGATCTGGCAAATGAAGAAGAGTATCCGGAAGTGTATGAAAGTCCGAAGATTTTCTCGGATGATGCCGGCTTGAAAAAGAAGTTAGATGCGTGCAACCCGTATGTAATGCGTTGGGTTTCCTGGAAGATTACGGATGACCGGACCGAAAAGGTCGGACCAAAACTGATTTATTCCTGGCTTCGTTACAAAAATGGAAAAGTAACGTTTGATGAAGAAAAAATTTCCGACTGGGTTGAAAAAATGTGTTTGAAGTATAAAACGGTCGGTTCGACTCACACGTTTACAAACCATAAAGGAAAAGAAATTTCCGTAGCCGGTGGAGATTATGGCTGGGCAATCAGTTATGAAGAGACGCTGAAGCAGTTGAAAAAGGCACTGAATGCCGAGATTGACGCGAAACTTCAAAGTGCTTATCAGGAAGATCCAACCAAAGAAAATCAGGCAGCGATCACGTTGAAGAGGAAGACAAAATTTGCCAATACGGCTTATCAGATGGATCTTGAAAATAAGACCAATGACTGGGATACACAGAACTTCACGGAGATTTCGCTGAAAGACCAGAAGGTTTACGTATGGCGAAAAGGAAAAGTGGTATTTGAATGTGAGACCATTTCCGGAAGACCGGTGGAAGGGCGAAAGACCCGTACGGGAATGTATTTCATCAAAGAACACCAAACACATCGTATACTTGTCGGTGACAATTATAAGACACCGGTTACATATTGGGTAAGAATTACCTGGACCGGAACCGGATTCCACTGCGCAACTTGGCAGCCTTGGAGCCGTTGGAGCAAGGATCTGTATAAAACAAGAGGCTCACACGGATGTCTGAACCTGTCACCGGAAAATTCAAAGAAAATTTACGAGTTGACGAAATATCAGGAAGCGGTATTTATTTATTAATAGTTACGTTCTGAAGATAGAGCCAAACGGCTGTCCCATTAGTGAGGCAGCCGTTTTTTCATGCAACAAAGATATTCTTCGTGATTTGCTTCCAGTTCAATTTTAAAGATCAGTGCCGAAATGGTCTGCTTTTTTCCACGTGGTGGTGTAAAGTGATACGTAAGCTCATAACAGCCATTGTCACTTTCTTCCAGTCGCTGATCCAATACATCCTTCGATTCGAGCACTTGGAAAGCATCCGCTTCTGCACCATTTGTGACAGAGATCATTTTCGAAAAGCGCTGGAAAAAGTCTCTAAAATAGTAATGCTCTTTAATTTTCATGTCATCGCTTCGGTTCGTGTGAAGCACCTCGGCCATGCCATTCTCGTAATCGAGCCGGTAAACCTTGTCAAATACTTTCAACAATGCCGAACTGTAAGCAGTAAGATAACGTTCCTGCTCCGCTTTCTTTAATTCATCGATATTGTCAATCGCAAAATAGAAGAGGGAATGCCGTCCGCGGCTTCCGATGTACCGCAGTTTCAAGTTTACCCATACAAAACTGGCATCCGGCCGCTCCAAATGCAGTTGAAGCGATTGAATCTGATTGCTGTCTTTTGCATTGTGACAGGCGGCAAGAACAAGACTGAGAGAAGGTTCTTGCAGCTTTTTGTGGAGAACCGGTGTCGTCTCGGTGAGAGGAGCTTCCGTTCCGTAAAAAACTTCATAATATCCACGATTGACCTGCAGGATTTCCAGCGAGTTGCCGGTCATTTCCATAACACCCATACCGCCGATCATATCGTAGAAAAGCATATTTTCCTTTGAATTGGAATGGTTAAATATGTCAAAAATTGTATCATCAAGTTCAAACAGATTTCGTTCTTTTACAGCATATTTCTGGAGATCCTCCTGATCAAGTACTTCGCAGAAATCTGCCTGTGGTATCGGTTTGTAAAAATAATATCCCTGAACCATCTCGCATTCCATACTTTTGAGGTAATCCCATTCTTTGCGCGTCTTCACGCCTTCGGCAACGACCGGGAGTTTCATCCATTTCGCCATGCGGATGATTGCTTCCAGAATGATCGAAGCCTTTTCATTGCCATCCAGATTATCCATAAACTGCATATCAATCTTCAAAATGTCGATCGGAAGATTTTTCAAAATGTTCAGCGAAGAATAGCCGCTTCCAAAATCATCCATTAAAACGAGGAAACCATAGTCGTGAAGGCGTTTCACAGCCTGCTGTACCTGCGTCGGATTATCCGCATACGCAGTCTCGGTGATCTCAATCTTGATCAGATCTGTCGGCAGATTATGACTGTCTACGATTTCTTTAATTTCATCCGCAAGTTCCGGATTGTAAAATTCTACACGCGATACATTGATCGATACCGGAACAACATGTTTTCCGGCCTCAATACGTGATTTCAGCATTTCACAGGTCTCATTCCACACAAAACGGTCCAAAATGTGGATCAGACCGTTTTTCTCGAAAAGCGGGATAAAACTTCCCGGTGAGATCATGCCGCGAAGCGGATGAATCCAACGCACCAATGCTTCGGCAGATACAACCAGTCCGTCATCTGCACGGCAGATTGGCTGGAAATATACGGTAAATTGTTTTTGCACGATCGCTGTCCGGAAATCGCTGACAAGGCGCTGCTCTTCGATCATGGTATCTAGCATAGAACCGTCGTACCACGCATAAGGCTTCATGTAATTGGTTTTGATGCTGTCCATGGCAAGACGCGCCATATCGACCATTTTGTTGATCGGAAGACTGCGGTCCTCAATCTGGTATAATCCGCAGCAAGAATAAAAATGATACGTAGAACCGGAGATGGAAAAGGAAATATCAAGCAAATCTTTCCAATACCCCGCATCCATTACCTGTTTGGGAACACAACAAATAAAATTGTCCGCTTCAAGCCGCCCATAGGTAGCAATCTGATCGGAGAATTCATTATGTAAAATGTCAGCAATATGAATTAAAATCTGATCTCCTGTCTGCATTCCAAATAGGTTATTTAATACTTTAAATTGTCGAATATTCCAATAAATTAAGCAAAAGTCTATCCCCGGATGTTCGTCTAACAGCGAAGCTGTGTACTTAAAAAAACCTTTTCGATTATATATCTTTGTTAACTCATCAAAAAATAACAGTTCCTCCTCCATATAATTTACCCCCTCATCAATTGTAAAAAACTTACACATCTATGTTATATTATACTAGTTTTTTTGGAAAAGTACAAGAAAAATATGGCCCCTTTTTTGTTTACTTTTTTTCAAGATAATGTTATGATAAATTACGAAAAAATAAATTAACAAGGAGGATTCTCATGAAACAGAGAAAAAGGGTATGGAGCATATGTCTTGTCATTGCGCTTGTATTTTCATCCGTTTTTGCATGGAATGAACCGGCACTGACAGCTTATGCGAGTGAAGTTAAAGCAGAAAAGATTGTCGTGTATGTGGCAGCACAGGGCAAGAGTTCCGATGGAACAAAGACTGTGGCAATCGGTAAAATGCCGGTTCAGGTTGACGAAGGAACAAAAGCCGATGTAGCAATCAAAGCGGTATTGGATGCTTCCGAGTATAAGGACAATTATGTTATTAAGGATACAAGCTATGGTCCTTATCTTGCGGCTATCAATGATGTGGCAGAGGACGATGTAAATTGGACCGCTTATTGGAGTTTTTGGGTTAATGGACAATACAGCAATTTTGGAATGGGTTCCTACGTGCTTCAGGAAGGTGACCAGATCAGCTTGATCTACACCTATGATGATCCATCTACAGAGGCTTCTGTATTTGTCGATGACGCTTCTTTAAATCCGGAAACACCGGCTGTTGAATCCGCTGAGGCTTCTATGAAAAAAGCACAGGGAATTGCAGCAAAAGAAGTTTATGATTCGTATTTTGCGGATGGTCATATCCCCGGATTGGGAAGTGTCAACGAATTGTATGCGGTATTTTCACTTGCCCGCGCGGGATTTGAAGCACCGGAATTTTATGGAAAAGTGAAGTACAAATTGACACGCCAGCTGAAAGAACTTGCAGCGGAAGGAACAACTTACGATGCAGTTACAAAGACGAACATAACGGAAGAGACTTTCTCTTCGAAAAAAGTAGCGGAGCAGAATTATGCTTTTGTAGTTCTTGCAATGACTGCACTTGGTATGGATGCCCGTACGACAGGCGGTTATGATCTGATTGAGAAGATGGCTTCGAAAAAGCTTTATGAGGCAGATAAGAGTTATAACGCAGAACAAATGATGCTTTTTGCATTTGATTCCGGAAATTATACATTGCCGGAAGGCGACAATTACTGCACAAGAGAGGAACTTGTGGCAAAAATCGCAGGAAATGTAGATGAAACGATCGCCGGTTCCATTGAATGGGATTTGATTGATGATGCCGTTATGGCGGTTCAGCCATTGGCTCCATATACAGAGAGCGCATCCGTAGAAAAGGCTTGTCAGAAAGTTATTCGCTTTGCAGGGAAAATGCAGGATACCCAAGGATATCTTGGAGATTCCTATGAGGCAAACAATGCTTGGACAACGGCACAGACGTTGACGATGCTGGGAGAATTTGGAATTCATCCATTGATCGAAACAGAAAATGTGGATTTTGTGAAAAATGGTCATACACTTGCGGATTCCATTTTGGAATTTGTTGATCTGAATCAGGAAAAACTGTCAGACAGTGTTATGAACTACTCACCGGAACAGATTCTGCGCGGTATTACTTCTTTTGTATACGTAGCAGAAAATGCCGGAGAGACCGTGTATCGCGTAAAGACAGTTCCAGAGGCGAAAGTGCCATCCGAACCATTTGAAGATGAAAAACCGCAGCCGGATCCGAGTGCAGCGCCATCGGAGACACCAAGTGCAAGTCCGAGTGCGGCACCAAGTACAAGCCCAAGCGCGACACCAAGTGTCAGCCCAAGTGCAGCTCCAAGTGCGATACCGGATGCAAACCCAAGTGTAGCAGCTCCGAGCAAAACGCCGGCAACAAAGAAAAATCCGGCAAAGAAAATTGTGGCAGCAAAGAAGAAAATCAATGCGAAAAAAGGAAAAACGGTAAAAATTGTCATTAAAGTTACCGCAAAGGATTCGAAAAAAGTAACAACAGATGCTGTAAAAGTATCCGGAAAGAAGATTAAAGTAAATAAAATTACGAAGAAAGCCGGAAAAATTACAATCAAAGTGAAAGCATTGAAAAAAGGAAAACGAATCGTAAAGATCAAAGTTGGAAAAGCAAGCGCGAAAGTAACTTTGAACGTACGATAACAAGTTATCTTTGACAAAATGGAAAGGCAGTTGTCTGAAATATGGACAGCTGCCTTTTTTGCAGCACAAGCCCGGCGAGCATGAGTGCATACGGCCGGCTGTGCGGTTCCCACGTTGTCATACACACAATTGGCTAAGCCTACAAAGATAGTTTATCATAATTTGTCGAAATATGGGAAATGCATCCATGAAAGGGAAGAAAATTGTCATGAAGGGAGAAAAAATGAAAAAAATAAATTTAGTTATTGTAATTTGAAAAGAAATCGCATATAATATTTTTAACAGAACCCAACACGCCTCTCAACGATGCGGACCACGTTGGGTCTTTTTATTTAGGAGGGATAATATGGAACAATTAAAAAAACATCAGCTGCCTATGACGATTGAAGAACAAATTGATAATCTGAAAAATATTGGATTAATTATTGAAGACGATGAATACGCGAGAAAAATTTTAAATGATATTTCGTATTTTAGGCTGATAAAAGCTTATAGTCTTAATCTGAAAAAGAAAAATGGAAGATATATAGAAGGAACAAAATTTAGTGAAATTGTGGATTTATATTTATTCAATGCTAATTTTCGACAGCTTATATTTCCGGAGATTGAAAAAATAGAAATTAATATAAGATGCAGAGTGGCAAATTATTTTTCAGAACACTATGGTAATTTTGGATATTTAGAGTCAAAGAATTTTTCAGTAGAAGAATATCATGTGCAGTTTTTAAAAGATATTAAGGAAGAGGTGCGGCGAAATTCTAAGGCACCGTTTGTTCGTAATTTTAGAGAAAATTATGAAGGGGGATATTTGCCAATTTATGCGCTGATGGAAGTGTTTAGTTTTGGGACATTATCAAAGTTTTTTAAAAATATGCATAACGCAGATAAAAAGGAAATAGCGAAAACATTTAAAGTAGGGTATACATATATTGAAAGCTGGCTGGAATGCATCTCATATGTAAGAAATATTTGTGCGCATTATGGTCGTTTATATAATGCAAAATTATCTAAAATCCCTATGATGTATAAAGAATATTTACGGGCAGGAATAGAGAATAATAGAATATATGCTGTCCTTTTATGTATGAAATATATGCTGAGTAATGATGATCGTTGGAATCAATTTGTGGATAATATGGAACTGCTCTTTGAAAAATATGAAAATGTTAAAATCAGTACAATGGGTTTCCCTGAAAATTGGAAAGAATTGCTGGTGACCCGGCGCTAGCATCTTACGGATGCCACAAGATCAACAAAGTACCGGATCCCACGCTGATAATTCCTTTTTTGGCAGTTGTTTCATTGCTTACTCCGAGTGGAAATGCATTGGTTAGTGTAACTCCATCCACTTCATATTTTAATCCTTTGATTGATACATTTTCGCTGGAATCGCTGAGGGAAAATACGGAAACCATGCCCGTAGCATCTTTTGGAATGGTAAAACTGCTGTCTTTGATGACGGTAAGTGCATAAGAATCACCGTATAAAATACCGGAAGCGCCTTCGCCTGCGAGATAGGTAAGAGCCTGAATATTGGCAATGGTGTGGTCCAGTCTGCCACCAAGTCCGCCATAAATGGCAAATTCGCGGTAGCCGCGGGAAAGACCGAGTTTGATGGCGAGCATCATGTCGGTATCGTCTTTTTCCGGTGGATAGGTCAATTTTTCGCAAATTGCGTCGTCCCATAAATCCGGGGAAGTGACGGAGTCAAAGTCGCCCAGTACGACATCGGCACGCAAACCAAGAAGGATGAGATAGTCATATCCTCCGTCTGCTGCAATTACCAGATCTTTTGAAGTTAAATCAATGGTGCAGGGAGTAAAATCCCCTGCACCGAATATATAGCATGTTTCCATTGTTATGCTCACGCTTTCTGTTCTGTGTTTTCAATGATCTTAACAGCATCATCCATGTAAGAAAATTCCAGATCTTCCACCTTGCCGGCATCGACTGCTGCCGTAAGTGCAGGATTGATCGGAAGCTGACTGAGCACGAGAAGATCGTATTTGTCAGCGACTTCTTTTACGTGGCTTTCACCAAAGATGGAAATTTTCTTTCCGCAGTCCGGACATTCTACATAACTCATGTTTTCAACGATACCAAGTACCGGAACGTCCATCATTTCAGCCATTTTTACAGCTTTTCCAACAATCATGGATACCAGATCCTGCGGTGTCGTAACGACGACAATACCGTCAAGCGGCAGCGACTGGAATACGGTAAGCGGCACATCACCGGTTCCCGGAGGCATATCAACAAACATATAATCGACATCTTCCCAGAGAACGTCCGTCCAAAATTGTTTTACAGCGCCGGCGATGACTGGACCGCGCCAGATAACGGGATCGGTTTCGTTTTCCAAAAGAAGGTTGATCGACATAACGTCGATACCGGTTTTCGTCTTAACCGGATAAATGGTATCCTGAGTGCCCTCTGCTTTTTGTGTCAGACCAAATGCTTTTGGTATCGAAGGTCCCGTGATGTCGGCGTCCATAATGGCACAATGATATCCTTTGCGGCTAAATGCCACAGCGAGAAGATCGGTTACCATGGATTTTCCGACACCGCCCTTTCCGCTGACGACGCCAATAACTTTCTTTATCGAACTGCCCTCATGCGGGCTTGCTATCAATGATTGTGGTTGTGCTCCGGCGCAGTTTGAACTGCAGGAGGAGCAATCATGAGTACATTCACTCATTTTCTATTCCTCACTTTCTGAAATGGTTTTCACTGGGGTTGACCCTGTTAATAATGTATACTTTATTAGAAGGTTTGTCAAGATAAAAAGCCCCAAGCCCTCAATCCAGGTTTTCCCACGTCTCAGGCGCAGTGACCGAAAGCACATCATAGATGTGAAACGCAAGTTCGTATTCGCAACATTGTGCCAGCGAGTCAAAGTCGGCGGCGAGCAGTTCTTTGATCTTGCCGATGCGGTAATTTACGGTGTTTCGATGGGTGTAGACCGCATTGGCGGCTGCCTGCACGCTTTTCCCGTGTTCGAGGTAGAGGCGGAGCAGGGAAAAATAATCCGTGTGATGTTTGCGGTCATAACTCAGAAGCGGGCGCAAAAGCGGCATGGACAGGGCGATTAGGGAAGAAGTGTCCGGGATGGAAAATACAGCGCGGTAAAGGCCGATTTCTTCATAAGAAACGACAGGCTGATTTTTGATCCGGCTGACAAGATAAGCTTCGTACGCCTGACGGTGCGCGGTGTAAAGTGCGGAAAGGTCACTGCAGGCAGTGATCCCGTAGGAAAAAGGATAAGTTTTGTTCGAGAATTCGCCCGGAAAAAAGATGCCATAATACAGATCGTTCATTGGGAGCGAATGCGTGGCGGATGGGATGGGTTCGCGGCTTGCCGTGATGTGAAAGGTATCGCCGGTCTGACAGCCGTAGCGGGCAAGGAGAGCGAGCGCACTTTCGTCTGCGGGAGTGGAAAAAAGCAGCTTTTCAAAGGCACTCTCAATCTGCGAGCGGATATTTCGCTGGATTGTAATCTCATTGCAATACTGCTCCATAAGGTCGGCGATGTGAATTGCCCAAGGCATCGTAAAAAGCGGAAGAGAATGCTCGTCGCAGTAGGAGACGAGAGTCGGCGGAACTTCCGTGATATAATGCCCGACATTGAGTAGGAGTCCGCAGGCCTGCTTCTTTTTTAGAGATTTTGCAAAAGACAGGAGAGCCTTCTCCGAGTGAATCGACATGCCGGTCGTAATGACCAGTTCGCCTCCGCGCAAAAAGTCCGTATTTTCGATATCCTCCATCAGATAAACCCAGGAAATATCCGCACTAAGTCCGGCTTTCCCGGCAAGCTGTGTCAGCTGATAGCGGGTGGAGGTTTTACGGATAAAATAATGCAGTGAATATGACATGATACATGCTCCTTTTTGTGTAACTATTGTCTTTAGTGTAACAGAGGCAAAAAAGAAAAGCAAGAATGTTTTCGTCATTCAGCACAAAAGAAGGCGAAAAATTTAGGCTGGACACCGTTGTATGTGTAAAAATATTGTGCTAATATCTGAAACAACAAAGAAAATCACTCACAGAACGGAGGAACTTATTATGACATTAAGAGAGGAATTACCAAAAATTATAACAGAGACGGTACCGGGACCGAAGTCCAAAGCATTGATCGACCGACGTGCGGCAGCGACCGCGACAGCAGTAAGATGCGTTTATCCGGTAGCGATTGAGCGTGGTGAGGGAGCGATGGTGGAAGATTTGGATGGAAATATTTTCCTTGACTGGGTAGGCGGCGTCGGCGTACTGAATGTCGGTTACAGCCAGCCGGAGATCATTGAGGCAGTCAAAGCGCAGTCCGAGAAATATTTTCATAGCATGTTCAATATCGTGACACACGAGGGATATGTGGCATTGGCAGAAAAATTAAATCAGATCGTGCCGGTAAAAGGGGAGAAAAAAAGAACCTTCTTTGCCAATAGTGGGGCAGAAGCAGACGAAAATGCGGTAAAGATCGCAAAATCATATACAGGCAGACCAAATATCATCGTATTTTCCGGAGCATTTCACGGAAGAACGCTGATGACCATGACAATGACTTCGAAAAAAGCCTATGCGGTCGGCATGGGACCATTTCCGGATGGCGTTTACCGCGCAGAATTTCCATATTACTACCGTGCGCCGGAAGGAATGCCGGAAGATAAGAGACTGGAATATTATGTAAAAAGTATCGAGAAAGTGTTTGAAGAATGTGCACAGCCGGAGACGGTGGCTGCAATGGTTGTAGAGCCGCTGCAGGGCGAGGGCGGATTTATTCCGGCACCGATCGAATGGGTCAAAGCCGTACGCCAGATCTGTGATAAATATGGAATCTGTCTGGTGGCAGACGAAGTGCAGTCGGGATTTTGCCGGACCGGTAAAATGTTTGCTTCCGAATATTGGAAAGAAGCCGGATGTGCGCCGGACATTTTGGCAACTGCGAAATCCATTGCGGCAGGACTTCCCCTGAGTGCGGTTATTACCCGGGAAGAAATTATGGAAAAAGTGACACCGGGAATCATCGGCGGAACGTATTGCGGAAATCCGCTTGCCTGCGCCGCTTCCCTGAAGACCATTGAAATTATGGAGCGCGAAAAACTGGCTGACCGCGCCTGCGAGATCGGTAAAAAAGTGATGGAGACCTACGAGTCTTGGAAAGAAAAATATCCGGTGATCGGCGATGTGCGTGGACTTGGTGCCATGATCGGACTGGAACTGGTGAAAGATGCCGAGACAAAAGAACCGGCACCGGAATTGACAAGCAAGGTCATTCAGTCGGCAGCACAAAAAGGATTGATTATAGAAAATGCCGGAATTTATGGCAATGTTCTGCGCTTTTTGGCACCGCTTGTTATCACCGACGAACAGTTACAGGCAGGACTTGACATATTGGAAGAAGCAATCAAAGAAAACATTTAAGGGGGGATTCCAATGAAACAATTTGCAGTAAAACCGGAAATTTTTATGTGCGATACCTGTAAGGAATTTTGTGACGAATACAAAATTGGAAAAGGGGATCTGATCTTATCGAATGAATATATCTTTGAACCATATTTTGCCAAATATGTAAGCGATGCGACTGTCGTTTATGTGGAAAAATACGGAACGGGCGAACCGAGTGACGAGATGGTGGAAGCCATTTACGCAGACATTAAAAACTGCTATTACAGTCGTGTGTTTGCCATCGGAGGTGGTACGATCATCGATGTGTCAAAATTATTTGCCTTGGAAAAAGTATCGCCGGTGCTTGATCTTTACGACCATAAGATCCCCGCAAAAAAAGGGAAAGAACTTTTCATCCTGCCGACGACGTGCGGTACGGGAAGTGAAGTGACAAATATTTCCATATTGGAATTGAAAAGCCGTCACACCAAACTGGGACTGGCAGAGCCGGCATTGTTTGCCGATGCGGCTGTGTTGATTCCGGAGTTGTTACAGGGACTGCCATTCCGCTTCTTTGCCACAAGCTCGATCGATGCATTGATTCATGCGGTGGAATCGTATCTTTCCCCAAAAGCCAACGCCTTTACGAGAATGTATTCGACGAAGGCAATCCATATGATCTTAGCGGGTTATAAGAGAATTGCGGCAGAGGGAGAAGAGGCACGTATGGCGGATCTGAAAGAATTTCAGCTGGCAAGTACATTTGCCGGTATTGCATTTGGCAATGCGGGGTGTGCCGCTGTCCACGCGATGAGTTATCCACTGGGGGCGAGGTACCATGTGCCGCATGGGGAGTCAAACTATGCTATTTTTACGGAAGTTTTGAAGACCTATCTCCGGTTGGCGCCGGAAGGACGGATTCAGCAGCTCAATGCCATGCTTGCCGAAATTCTTGCCTGTGATAAGAATGCAGTATACGATGAACTTGAAAAACTGTTAAATCATCTTTGCCCGAAAAAGGCATTGCACGAGTATGGGGTGTCCAAAGAAGAACTGGATGACTTTACAGAAAATGTAATGACCAGCCAGGGACGCCTGATGGCAAACAATTACACCGAACTTGACCGGAATGAGGTGCGTGCCATCTATGAGAGGCTGTTCTGATTAACTTTGCGGACGGTAACGCAGCAATTCCCATTTGGAAGAAACTTCCATTTTCCGAAAAATGTTCTGCAGATGTTTTTGCAGAGTCGAATCGCTGATGTCAAGGGCAGTAAGGATTTCATCATTTCCTTTAAATAAATAGATCTCAGCCAGAACCTGAGATTCTCTGTGAGTGAGAGAAAAGTGCTTCGCCAGCTCTTCGAGAGAAGAGGAAGCACTTTTTTTCGTGCTGCCCGCGCACAGAAGCTGCTTCATAACGACATTCAGATGCATTCCGAGGGAACGCAGATAAAACATATCATCGGAAGTAAAAATGCCGTCTGCCTGTGTGCGGAATAAGGTAAGAACGCCTAAAAACTTTTGATTGTACACAATCGAATACTGCATGCTGTCATAGATGTCATATTTCTGGTAGCAGTGCAGATAAAGCGGCGACTGCAGGCGGCGTTCTTCATCCAGAATGCTGCTTTCGCAGACGAGTTTGGATTCTTTGGCATGCAGGATCCACAAAAGATAATCTTCATCCGCGGAGCGCAGATATTCTTCTTCGGCTTCTTTAAAAGAATCCGGGTAGCAGATCGGAGAGGTAAGGCGCACGGTATCTTTGGATGATTTGTCACGCAATAAGATACTTGCATAACTAAACGGGATAATCAGTTTCAGCCGCTGGAAAAAATTTTCGCGGATGTCGGAAATCGTTTTCCATGTGTATAAGTCATATATGATATCATTTAATATAAGAAATGTATTTTTTTCCATGTTATCTGCCTCCGTTTTTGTTTATTGTACCATTTGATGTTATTAAAATCAAGTAGACGTACTTAAAAAGAAGAAAAAATATCCTAAAGATAATAATTGAAAGTGAGTAGCAGGCATGCTATACTTGTATCAACAAATGAGATACAAAGACGTATCCAATCCGTAGAGACGGGTTTGGATGCGTCTTTTTTTTGAAAGGAATAGGTGAATGATATGGCAGACAAAGCAAAAGTAATCAAAGATCTGGATCGTGTAATAGGATTGATTAAAACGGATACAAAGGACATTCCGGCAGAGGAAAAGAAACAGATGGCAAAAGAAACCTTGGAATATTTTGACCATTACGTAAGTCCCGGCTGGCTCAAATACAGAAAATCCGTTTCTTCGGATTCGGATGACGGAGCTGTTCTTGAGTGGCATGACGAGGGAGCTTACTGCTACGGATTGAATGGAGAAAAATTCATCGACTGTCTTGGTGGATTTGGTATTTATACATGTGGACATCGTAATCCGGAAATTCTGGATGTTGTAAAAGCCCAGTTGGATCATCAGGCACTGCACTCACAGGAATTGCTGGATCCGCTTCGTGGATATCTGGCAAAAGCAGTGGCAGACATTACACCGGGTGACTTGCAGCAGTGCTTCTTCACAAATGGTGGAGCAGAAGCCGTCGAGATGGCATTGAAACTGGCTCGTATCGCAACGGGCGGAAGATGGTACATTTCCACCGTCGGCGCATTCCACGGAAAATCGATGGGAGCCGTATCGATGGGAGGTAAAGGAACCTACCGTACCCCGTATGCTCCGATGGTTCAGCAGGTACAGCATGTAGAATACGGAAATGCGGAAGATGTCCGCAAAGCCATCCGCAATCTTCAGACTGTAGGAGAATCGGTTGCCGCCGTAATTCTTGAGCCAATTCAGGGAGAGGCCGGCGTTATCGTTCCTCCGAAAGGATATTTGAAAGAAGTCCGCGAAATCTGCGATGAGTATGGCGTGGCATTGATCTTCGACGAAATTCAGACAGGTATGGGACGTACCGGTACAATGTGGAGATGCGAAGCAGAAGGCGTTACACCGGATATCATGACATTTGGTAAGGCATTTGGAGGCGGTATCGTACCGATCACCGGAATTATCTGTAAACCTTCGATGTGGACAGAACAGCTGGTAGACAACCCATGGCTTCTTGGCTCTCCGACATTTGGCGGAAATCCTCTCTGCTGTGCGGCAGCACTTGCTACCATCCGCTATATGCTTGAAAATGATATTCCGGGTGTCTGCAAGAAAAAAGGTGAATTTTTGAAGAGTGGTCTGCAGTCACTGGCAGAAAAATATCCGGAAGTGATTCAGGAAGTTCGCGGAACCGGTTTGATGCTTGCCGTAGAATTCCATACATGCGATATGGGATATGACGTGGCAAAAGGATTGTTTGCAAGAGGTGTTATGACCGCAGGAACGCTTGTCAATGCCAAAACCATCCGTTTTGAGCCGACAGCGGTAATTTCCGAACAGGATATGAAAGATGTTATCAGCCGAATGGACGAAGCGCTGGCTGAAACGAAAAAACATTTTGAAAAATAAAGAAATATGACGAAACATGTCGTATGCAAAGGGGCGTACTTTCTACCGGGAAAGCTATGCCTTTTTGTGTAGAAAGAACCCTTCTTTCCAAAGAAAAGGAGGTAGGATATGAGTTACGGAATCCTTACATTATTACCAATTCTTGTCATTATTGTAATGGCGGTAATTACGAAAAAATCGTTTGAATCCCTGATTGTCGGTTCTGTAGTCGCATCGATCATTATGTATGGGATCGGCTTTCTGCCCCATTGGGCGGACTCGATTTTGACAGCGGTTTCGACGACAGATAACCAGTGGGTTATCCTCGTGTGCGGATTGTTCGGCAGTTTGATCGCAATGCTTCGTGAATCCCACGGAACAAACGGATTTTCAGCCTGGGGCGAGAAATTGTGCAAAAATGAAAAAACGACACTTTTGGGAACGCTTATCATGGGAATTGTCATTTTCGTCGATGATTACCTCAATATGCTGACCGTCGGAACATGTATGAGAAAGATCTGCGACCGCCGGAAAGTGCCGAGAGAAGCCTTGGCATATGTGTTGGATTCGACCGGAACTCCGGTCTGTGTGCTCCTTCCGTTTTCGACGTGGACGGCCTTTTATATTACATTGTTTATGAAAGAAGACGGTGTCAAAGCACTTGGTTTTTCTTCCGGCATTTCGATGTATCTTCATACGATGCCGTACATTTTTTACGCGATCGCGACGGTGGCAATCGTATTTTTGTTTATCTTTGGAATCATGCCAAAACTCGGCGGCATGAAGAAAGCATACGACCGTGTAAAGACGACAGGGCGTACGTATAGTGAAGCAAGTACAAAATTTAATATTGACGACGAATCGGACAATGTTCCTGGAAATATTTGGGATTTTGTTATTCCGATCGCCGTTTTGATTCTGGTGACGGTGTTCCAGGGCGATATGCTGCTGGCGGTTATCGTGACGCTGGTTGTGTGCCTGCTTTTGTATGTACCGCGCAAGATCATGAGCATCGCAGAGTGGTGCAATCTCCTGATCTCCGGATTTTGTGAGATGCTTCCGACACTTGCTATTCTCGTGGGAGCATTTACCGTTGCAAATATTTGTAACACAATGGGACTTCCGGAGTACATCATATCGGCGGTGACACCATATCTGAATGCACAGACATTTGCGGTAATTATTTTCATCGTAGTATCGATTCTGACATTTGCGACAAGTTCGACATGGGGCGTATCGACGATCGTTGTGCCGATCATCATTCCGCTGGCTTCGGCAGTAGGAGCCAATATGCTTCTGACGATGGCAGCCATTTTATCCGGCAGCACATTTGGAAGCCATGCCTGCTTCTACTCGGATGCGACGGTCCTTGCTTCGACGGCATCGCGGATTGAAAACCTGGAGCATGCGTCGAGCCAGATTCCGTATGCGCTCATTGCGGCAGCCGTTTCGTGTATCGGATTTGTGGTTTGTGGGTTTGTGATTTAGGAGGTTATTTATGAAAGATCAGAAAAAATATATCATTACGATTACGAGGCAGTTTGGAAGCATGGGACGTCCGATTGCACAGAAAATGAGCGAAATTTTGGGGATTGAGTATTATGACCGTGATATCGTCGATCAGGCGGCGAAAAAACTGGATCTTCCGGCATCGCTGGTGGACGAGATGGAGGAGACGGCGCAGAGCAGCGTTTCCAACAATCCATTTTCCCGCATGGTCTATCCGCTCGGCCGTGGAACGACGGACAAACAGGACAAGATTTTTCATGCACAGCAGAATATCATACGGTTTCTTGCCGAAAAGGAGAGCTGCATCATCGTGGGACGGTGTTCAGATTTTACACTGCGCGAGGTGGAAAATTCCATGCATGTGTATATTTATGCCAACTATGAAGCACGGCTGAAACATTGTATCGAAGACTTGAAACTGGACGAAAGAGAGGCCCGCAAGATGATTGCGGAAGTAGATAAAGCGCGTGATTCGTACCACAAGAATTATGCCGGTTATCTGCCAAATGATGAGAAACAAAAGGACATTTTAATTGACAGCAGTTTCCTGGGAGTGCAGGGAACGGCAGAATATCTTGCGGATGCGGCAGTGCGCCGGTTTGGCATACAATAAAGGAGGGACCTGACAAATGAGTGAAATTAAGAAAATGTTTATTGACGGGGAATGGGTAGAGAGCGTGAGCAAAAAAACGAGAGATACGGTCAATCCGACCGATGGAAGTGTTCTTGCCACGGTAACTGACGGAACGGTCGAAGATGCGAGAAAAGCGATCGCAGCGGCAAAACGTTCGTTTTATGTAACAAGAGAGTGGCGGGATATGGATTCTCAGGCACGCGGTGACATGCTTTTGAAGATTGCCGATGAGATGGAAGCCTGCAAAGAGGAATTGGCAAAAATTGACACTTTGGATCATGGAAAGCCTCTCCGCGAGGCAGAATGCGACGTCGATGATGCCATTCACAATTTCCGGTATTATGCCAGCCTGATCAAAGCACCTTACGGCGGCGTATACGATGTCAATGAAGGGTTCGGCAAAATGCACTCTTATACGGTGCATGAACCGGTTGGTGTATGCGGTCTTATCACTCCTTGGAATTATCCGCTTCTTATGGGCGTGTGGAAACTGGCGCCGGCTCTTGCCGCCGGAAACAGCGTCGTTTACAAACCAAGTTCGAATTGTGTGCTTTCTTCGATCAAATTGTTCGAAATTTTTGAAAAGGTCGGCATGCCAAAGGGAAGTGTCAATCTGATCCTCGGACCGGGTGGCGTGATCGGAAATGAACTGGCCGAAAACAGCGATGTTGATATGGTTACCTTTACCGGAAGCACGGAGGTCGGTCAGCAGATCATGCGTGCAGCGGCAACCAATGTCAAAAAAATCGGACTGGAACTCGGCGGGAAATCCCCGAATGTCATTTTTGCCGATGCGGATCTGGAAGGTGCGGTAGAATGGGCAATGATCGGTATTTTCCTCAATCAGGGAGAAATCTGCTCCGCCGGTTCCCGCATTATTATTGAAGAGAGCATCAAAGATGCCTTTGTAAAGCGGCTTGCGCAAAAAGCCAATGCGATCACAATCGGAAATCCGCTTGACAATCCGGACATGGGACCATTGGTATCGGAAAGCCATATGAATCAGGTGCTCCGTTATATCAAGAGCGGTATCGACGAAGGCGCGACTTTAGTCTGCGGTGGAGAACGTTATACCGAAGGCGAATGTGCCAAAGGCTACTTTGTCCGCCCAACGGTTTTTGATGATTGTACCGATGATATGACAATTGTAAAAGAAGAAATTTTTGGCCCGGTCGTGACCATTCAGACATTCAAAACCGAGCAGGAAGCCATTGATATGGCAAACAATACGCCATATGGTCTCGCAGGTGCTGTATTTACGGCAGATGGCGCGCGTGCACTCCGCGTGATCAAAGAAATCCGCGCCGGCATCACCTGGATCAACTGCTACAACCCTTGTTTCAATGAAGCACCGTGGGGCGGTTACAAGATGAGCGGAATCGGCCGCGAACTCGGTGTACACGGCCTGGAAGAATACCAGGAGATCAAGCAGATCAACATTAACCTGAATCCGGGCATCGTCGGCTGGTACGAACATGAGTGAGAAATAAGAAGAAATGATGACGAGCTGCTGCTTTGGCGATTGAGAAATCGACGAATTGGCAGCTTTTTTTGATGGGGCGGGAGATATGGCGAAAAGGCAACGAAAATCGAGAAAACCTAGTGATTTGGTTGCCTTTCCATGGCAGGAGTGGGCAAAAAGGCAGCGAAAATCGAGGAAGTCGTCCGAATTGGTTGCCTTTCCATGGCAGGAGTGGGCGAAAAGGCAGCGAAAACAGGGAAACCCAGAGAAATCCGTTGCCTTTACCGCTGGCAAGAAGCTCTAAAGGCAACGAAAATAGAGAAAACCTAGTGATTTGGCTGCTTTTCCATGGCCGTAGTGGGCAAAAAGGCAGCGAAAATCGAGGAAGTCGTCCGAATTGGTTGCCTTTCCGCCGCCAGACAAGCTAAAAAGGCAGCGAAAATAGAGAAAGTTACCGGAATCTGTTGCCTCTCCGCTGTGGAGCAAGCCAAATAGGCACCCCCAAAAAAACAAAAAATGACAAATATTACCAATTTTACCCCTCCCCGCCAACTTTTTCTTGACTTGAACCGAACTCCAAGTGCTATACTAACTTCTATAACAAATTATCAGGAGGTGCACATCATGAAAAAGTTACTGATCGTTTACTATTCATGGTCAAATGGAAATACGGAGCGAATTGCCAAAATGCTGCAAAAAGAGGCAGGCGGAGATCTTTTGAAGATTGATACCAAGACGCCATACGCCGGCAGTTACGATGAAGTCGTGGAGCAGGGACAGGAAGAAGTGAAACGTGGATATGAGCCGGAGATCAAATCGGTTGATAAAAACATCGCAGATTACGATGTGATTGCGGTGGGAACCCCTACGTGGTGGTACACGATGGCGCCGGCGGTTCGAACATTTTTACATGAACAGGATTTTTCCGGAAAGACCGTGATTCCGTTTATGACAAATGGTGGCTGGCCGGGACATGTGATCAAAGATATGAAAGACATGTGCGAAGGAGCGCAATTTGCCTGCGATTTGCAGGTGCAGTTTGATTCTACCGGTGGAAGTGATCTGGAGACGACACAGGAAGAAATTGACAAATGGATTGAAAAGGTAAAGAAAATTCTTTAATGAGGAAAGAAGGAAATAAAAATGGCAAAATTAGTAGCATTTTATTCCCGCGCGGAAGAAAACTATTTTGGGGGTGACCTGAAATATATTGAAGTGGGAAATACGGAAAAAGCAGCAAAAATCATTGCGGAGATAGAGAACGCGGATCTTTTCAAAATTGAGCAGAAGGTTCCTTATGCGGCAGATTATAATACGTGTATTGCACAGGCGAAAGCGGACAAACAGGCAGATGCCAGACCGGAAATTTTGAATCTGCCGGAAAAGCTGGATCAATACGATGAGATTTACCTGGGATACCCGAATTATTGGGGCACGATGCCAATGGCCGTTTATACCTTTCTGGAAGCATATGATTTTCAGGGGAAGAAGATTTATCCATTCTGCACGCATGAGGGAAGCGGACTTTCGGCGACAGAGAAGGACATCCGGAAAACGGCGGACGGAGCATTGGTAGAAAAAGGAATTGCGATTCATGGAAGCAGTGTCGATCAGGCAAAGCCGGCGATTGAAAAATGGCTGAATCGTTAGAAAAACAATAATTAGGTTTGACATAAGGGCTCTTTTCCACTATAATAGTTCAAAAATGAACTATTCAAAAGTGAACGAAAGGAGCCCTTATGAAACCTAGTCTTGAATTTGCACGGAAAACCGCCCTTGCGTACAATGTGATCTGCAAACCATTGTGCCGGGAGCTGGGATTGACGCAGACTGCATTTGATATTTTGATGTTTCTTGCAAATAATCCGGATTATAAAACAGCACGTGATATCGTGGAGATTCGGCATATTAAGGCCAATCTGGTCTCGGTCAATGTGGACCGCCTTGTGCAGGAAGGCTATCTTGTGCGGAAACCGGTAAAAGGGGATCGCCGGAAGATGGAATTGTATTGTACAGAAAAAGCGGAAGCCATTATTCACAGGGGGCGGAAACTTCAGGATGATTTCTCAGAAGGCCTTCTTTGCGGTTTGGAGGAAGAAACGCGGAAGAGTTTTTTTGCTACGATAAAACAAATTGAAATAAATTTGGATGAGATCTTAAAGGAGGAAAAATAAAATGCAGTTATTATGGATACTACTCGTTACTTTCTTTGCGGGCATGGGAGCCGGACTTGGCACCGGATTTGCCGGAATGAGTGCGGCAGCAGTAATCAGTCCGATGCTCATTACCTTTTTACACATGGATCCGTATATGGCAGTCGGAATCGCCTTGTCCTCGGATGTGCTGGCAAGTGCCGTTTCTGCATATACCTATCATAAAAATAAAAATCTGGATGTCAGAAACGGACTCATTATGATGGGAAGCGTTCTGGCATTTACCGTTGTGGGAAGTTATGTGGCAAGCCTGCTGCCATCGGCGACAATGGGCGGTTTTTCTGTCTTTATGACCTTTTTGCTTGGAATCAAATTTATCGTGCGCCCGGTTATGACGACGAAAGAGGCGATGGAGAGTGTATCTGCCGGAAAACGGGCGGTACAGTCTGTCATTTGTGGCGTAGTTATTGGATTTATCTGCGGTTTCGTCGGTGCCGGCGGCGGTATGATGATGCTTTTGATCCTGACAAGCGTTCTTGGTTACGAGTTAAAAACGGCAGTGGGAACAAGCGTTTTTATTATGACATTTACCGCGTTGACCGGTGCCGTTTCGCATTTTTGGATCGGTGGAAAGCCGGATATGCCGGTGTTTTTGCTCTGCGTGATCTTTACCCTGCTCTGGGCGCGGATCGCTGCAAAATTTGCCAATAAAGCGGAACCAAAGACGTTGAACCGTGCGACGGGGCTTGTGCTTGTGATTCTGGGAATTGTAATTATGGGATTTCAGTTTATATCAAAATAAAATATGGAAATAAAAGGCGAAGAACCTTGCTAAACATTGGAAAAAGTTGTATACTTAAAGAAATGTGTTGCAAAAATCTGATTTACAAATGAAGAATTGGGAGAGGATTATTTTATGACAGTAAATTCTTTAATAGAAAACAACTTGGCTCCTATAGCAGGGCTCTTTTTTCTTTTTGTTGTTCTGGTAAAAAATGAGGTAATCAGTGACAGAAGCAAAAAAATGTTTTTGGTGATTTGTTTTTTGGAGTTATTTGAACTCGTGACTTATAATCTTGAACTGGTTACAGCACAGTGGGACAGACCGACGGTATTACGTATGTTTTTGTCCGCAGTAGGGTACAGCATCCGCCCTATGATGATTTACGTGATGATACAGATGTTAAGAGAAAAAGGGGGAGGAAGAAGAAAAGAAATTTTTCTTTTTCTGCCGGAATTTCTTAATATAATAGGTGCATTTTCGGTATTTTTTACCAATATAGTATATTCCTATAATAATTCCAATGTGTTTCAGCGGGGGCCATTAGGTTATATAACCCAGCTGTGCGTTGTTTTTTATCTTTTTGTATTTGCGGTGGCGGTTGTTCGTAAACAGTTTTTGGACAAAAACGTGGAAATGAAGATTATGCTGCTCATTTTTGCATATATTGTTTTAAGCATGATACTGGAAGCTGTCTTTTCCGTGAGAGGGATCGGAAGAACGGCAATTGTTCTAAGCACGATATTTTTTATGTATGCCCTTCAGACAAGTCTTTTGAAAAAACATATTCATGTTCTGGCAGAAAATGAGGAACTGAAGAATGCGCTTAAGGAAGTTGAGAGAGCAAAACAGGAACTGATCCGGAGCCAGTCGGTGACACAGGCGCTCGGAGAAGAATATTCCTCCGTCTTTTTGGTGGATCTTGCCAATGATTCTATTACTGCAGTAAAGGTGGAAGAGGGTTACGAATTAGAAGGGATTCTTGAAGCAATCCATGAAAAAGTACCCATTAATGAGTGCGTTCGCAGGTATGCAGAAAAATTTTTGGTGCCGGATCAACGAAAGGAATTTCTGGAAGAATTTTCCAGGGAGAATTTAAGAAAAGAATTGATTGCGAAGAGTAGCATTACAAAACGCTTGAATTGCACGTTGGATGGAAATCATACCTTTTATGTGGAAATCCATATTGTACGGACGTCGCAAGAAGCATTGGAAGATGGATTTGTGCTGGGATTCCGCAATGTCGAGGAACTGGTGGAAAAAGAGCAGAGACAGCTTGCGGTGATGAGGGAGGCAATGGTTGTGGCAGAACGTGCCAATGTAGCAAAGGCTAATTTTTTGTCGCGTATGTCGCATGACATTAGAACGCCGTTAAATGGGATTATCGGGTTGTTGAAAATCGACCAGGATCATTTTGAAGAGAAAGAACTGCTTTTGGAAAATCACAAAAAAATGCAGGTTTCCGCCAATTATCTTTTGTCACTGCTCAATGATATGCTGCAGATGAGCAAACTTGAAGATGGGAATGTGGTTTTAACGCACGAATGGATCAGCTTGGTTGAACTGACAAAAGACATTGTAACAATCATCATTGGACGTGCCGTGGAAGCGGGGATAGAATGGGATTATGAAAAGGATAAATCGGTAATACCATATCCTTATATTTATGGAAGTCCGCTTCATCTGCGGCAGATTTTTTTGAATATTTATGGGAATTGTATCAAATACAACCGCCCCGGTGGAAAAATCACAACGATTGTGGATACGTTGGAAGAAAAAGACGGGATTTGTACGTATCGCTGGACTATTACAGATACCGGAGTGGGAATGAGCGAAGAATTTTTAGAACATATCTTTGAGCCGTTTGCGCAGGAAAAAAATGATGCGAGAAGTGTTTATCATGGCACCGGCCTTGGAATGGCAATCGTTAAGGGGCTGCTGGATCAAATGGGAGGAGAGATTTCCATCACCAGCGAAGAAGGAGTGGGCTCTACCTTTGTGATCTGCATTCCGTTTGAAATTGCGGAACCGCCTGGAAAAGAACAGATGGAAGAGAAACTGGAAGAAAGTGATATTCGAGGCAGACATTTGATGCTTGTCGAAGACAATGAATTAAATGCAGAGATCGCAGAAATGCTGCTGAGCGATCAGGGAGCCAGAATCACCACAGTTCATGATGGAAAGCAGGCAGTCGAATTATTTAATACGATGCCGGCAGGTACGTTTGATGCAATCCTTATGGATATTATGATGCCGGAAATGGACGGGTTGACAGCCACCAGGAAAATCCGGCAGCTGGAGCGGCAGGATGCAGGCAGGATTCCCATTATAGCGATGACGGCAAATGCCTTTAAAGAGGATGAAGAAAGATGTCTGGCAGCCGGGATGAATGCGCATCTGGCGAAACCGTTGGATATCGAGAAAGTGAAGAGAACAATTCAAAGAGAAATTGAGCGGTGTGAAGGAAATATTTCCTAAAACGGATACAAACCTTGATTTACATCGTAAAATGTGGTATGATAAAAAGAAATTTGACTATTTTTATCAAAAAAATAAACAGGAGGCACTTTTTATGTTTAAAATTGTGGAAAAGAAGTCCCTGAACCCTACCGTAACCAAAATGGTAGTAGAAGCTCCCTTGATCGCGAAAAAAGCGGAGCCGGGACAGTTTATCATCTTTCGTGCGAAAGAGGACAGCGAAAGAATTCCTTTGACGATTTCTGATTTTGACCGTGAGGCCGGAACAATTACCATTATTTATCAGATCGTCGGTGGTTCTACGATGGAACTTGATACATTGAATGAAGGGGAATACATTCATGACTTTGTTGGGCCACTTGGCGTGCCGACACATACCGAAGGACTGAAAAAAGTTGCCGTAGTAGGTGGTGGAGTTGGCTGTGCGATCGCCTATCCGGTTGCTAAAAAATTGCACGAGATGGGCGCAGAAGTTCATTCTATCGTGGGATTTCGTAATAAAGATCTGGTTATTCTTGAAGATGAGTTCAAAGGTGCCAGCGACAAATATGTTATGATGACAGATGACGGAAGTTACGGAGAAAAAGGTCTCGTAACGGACGCCCTTGAAAAATTGATCCAGGAAGGCAACCAGTACGACGAAGTAATCGCGATCGGACCATTGATCATGATGAAATTTGTCTGCCTGACTACGAAAAAATATGACATTAAGACGATGGTCAGCATGAACCCGATTATGATCGACGGTACGGGAATGTGCGGCGGATGCCGTCTGACTGTCGGCGGAGAGACAAAATTTGCCTGCGTAGATGGACCGGACTTTGACGGACATCAGGTTGATTTTGATGAAGCAATGCACCGCGGAACCATGTACAAAGAATTTGAGACACATGCCCGCGAAGCAGCTTGCAACTTATTAAAAAAGGAGGCAAAGTAAATGGCTGAACGTAATATGGATATGAAAAAATGTCCGATGCCTGTACAGGACCCGGACGTTCGTAATAAAAACTTTGATGAAGTAGCACTTGGCTACACCTATGAGATGGCAGTAAACGAGGCAAGAAGATGTCTCAACTGTCCGAAAAAACCTTGCCAGAGCGCATGCCCGGTACAGATTGACATTCCGGCATTTATTGAGCGCGTAGCAAACGAAGACATGGACGGCGCATTTGAAATCCTGTCCAAGTCAACTTCTCTTCCGGCGGTATGTGGACGTGTGTGCCCACAGGAAAACCAGTGCGAAGGAAAATGTGTCCGCGGTATCAAAGGCGAAGCCGTTGGTATCGGACGTTTGGAGCGTTTTGTGGCAGATTACCACAGAGAGCACTGCACAGATACACCGGAAATGCCGGAGCAGAATGGTCATAAAGTGGCTGTTATCGGAGCCGGTCCTAGTGGACTTACCGTAGCCGGAGATCTGGCTAAGATGGGTTACAAAGTAACGATTTACGAAGCGCTTCATCTTGCCGGCGGTGTACTTGTTTATGGTATTCCGGAATTCCGTCTTCCAAAAGCAATCGTACAGAAAGAGATCGACAACCTGAAAGCCATCGGTGTTGACGTAGAGACAAACATGGTAATCGGAAAAGTTCTCACGATCGACGAATTGTTTGAGATGGGTAACGAAGCTGTTTACGTAGGTTCCGGAGCAGGACTCCCAAGATTCATGAACATTCCGGGAGAAAGTTTGAAGGGCGTTTACTCCGCAAACGAATTCCTGACACGTATTAACCTGATGAAGGCTTATAAAGAAGGAAGCAAGACCCCGATCCAGCACGCAAAGAAAGTTGCTGTCGTTGGTGGTGGTAACGTAGCAATGGATGCTGCAAGAAGTGCAAAACGTCTTGGTGCAGAAGAAGTTTACATCGTATACCGCCGTGGTATGGAAGAACTTCCTGCAAGAAAAGAAGAAGTAGAGCATGCAGAAGAAGAGGGAATCATCTTCAAGACGCTTCATAATCCGGTAGAGATCCTTGGTGACGAGGATGGTTTGGTATCCGGTATGAAATGCGTTGAGATGGAACTCGGTGAGCCGGATGAAAGCGGACGCCGCCGCCCAATCGTAAAAGAAGGCAGCGAATTTGTCCTTGACGTAGATTCCGTAATCATGTCAATCGGTACAAGTCCAAACCCATTGATCCGTTCTACGACACCTGGTCTGGATGCAAACAACCGCGGATGTCTGATCACCAAAGACGAAAAAGGTGAGACGACACGTGAAGGTGTGTACGCCGGTGGAGATGCCGTAACAGGCGCGGCTACCGTAATCCTTGCCATGGGAGCAGGAAAAGAGGCTGCCAAGGCAATCGACGAGTACATCAAAAGCAAATAAGAAAGTTTCATAAAATAAGAATCACAGAGAGGAATTCCGGTCAAAGGATTCCTCTCTTTTTGCTTGCAATAAGTGACAAAAATGAGTATACTAGAATTAGAATAGTGAACGGTAAAAAGCGTATGCGAGAAATGTGAGGTGCCTATGAAAAAAGGATCAAAATTACGAGCGTCAATGCTGCGGGCGACATTGCTCCCGGTATTGATATTTGGGATATGTATTATTATCTGCAGTGTTCGCCAGACGGAGAGTTCGATATACCAGGAAGTGGAGTCCGGCCTTGAAAATGTGGCGCAGATGACGATGTACCTGTATGAAGAAACCTACCCGGGCGACTATGCCTATGACAGTGCGACGAAAACATTGTACAAAGGCGGGAAAAAAGTAGAGGGAGCATTGAAATTTTTCGAACATTATAAAGAATGTTCCGGAACCGATATTACAATATTTTACAAAGACCTTCGCGTTATAACGACGATCAAAGACGAAAACGGGGATCCTATCGTAGGAACCCGGATTAACAGCGTCATAAAAAAAGAAGTTTATGACAGCCGGCAGGCGCATTTTTATACGAAATCAACGATCGGAAACGAAAACTATTTTTCGTATTATTGTCCGCTTTTTGACGAAAATAATGAGTGCGTGGGGATGGTATTTGCCGGAAAAGCGTCAGATTATGTGAACAGCATCGTGTGGAAGAGCATTTTGCCAATCTTATTGCTGGTGCTTTTATCGATGATCCTTTTAATTTTTGTTATCTGGAATTATGCGGATCATCTGAATCGCGCATTCCGCCAGCTGCAGCGTTTTCTCGGAAATGTGGAAGAGGGCGATTTTGCGGTGGAACTCAGTGAATCGCTGACAAAGAGAAAAGACGAGATCGGTCAGATGGCAGGGACGGCAGTTCGTATGCAGCGGTCGCTGCGGGATCTGGTGCAGAGAGATTCCCTGACAGGGCTGTATAACCGTCATTATGGTGAAATTTGGATGAAACAGGTAAAAGACGAGGCGAGAGAGACCGGAGAGCCGTTTTCCATCGCCATCGCGGACATTGACTTTTTCAAAAAGTTTAATGACTGTTACGGACACGACTGCGGGGATATGGTACTTCGCAAAGTGTCGGAACTTTTGCAGACACAGATAGGCAGACAGGGCTATGTGTCACGCTGGGGCGGCGAAGAATTTTTGATCATATTCAAGTCTTTTTCACTGGAAGAATCTGTAAAATTCACAGAAGAGATCCGGGAAAAACTTCATCGGACGGAATTGCGCTATCAAAATGAATGTTTCCATGTCACCATGACCATCGGAGTGGCGGCAGGAGACAGCGAAAAGAGCATTGAATCCATGGTAAAATGTGCGGACTGTGCTCTTTATGCAGGAAAAGAGGGCGGCAGAGACCAGGTGGTTTGCGAGAAGCAAAAGCAATCTGTACAAAAAAACAATAAAAAACCTAAAAAATATTGAAAAAAAAGTGGAAAAATGGTATCCTTGATTCAACAGTTTTATACAAGAAACTGTTTTGATTCAAGATTAAATTTGTAATTTACGGGGGGTTGATTTTAATGAAAACAATAAGGAAAAGGATTGTAGCAATTGCAGCGATATGTGCGTTGATTATGGGACTTAGTCTGGGTGGTTTAAGTTATTATTATTCGGGACATATGGCGACGGAGGATTCGGAAACATTGATGCTTGCCAAGTCGGAGGAGACAAAGGCAAAATTGGACAGCATCTTATCGGGAATACAGCAATCGGTAGCGACATTGACAGAAATCGCTGTAAGTGAGCTGGATGATTTTGATTCATTTAAGACCAGTTCGAAATATGTAGAAAATTATACAAAAAAGATTGAAAATACGGTGCTGCATTTTGCAGAGAATACAGACGGAGCATTGACAGCGTATGCAAGATATAATCCGGATTTTACGCTGCCGACATCCGGGGTTTTTCTGACACGAAATTCTACAGATGATGGCTTTAAAAGTGTAGAGCCGACGGATTTTAGTACATATGACAAAAATGATTTGGAACATGTGGGATGGTATTATATTCCGGTAGAAAATAAAAAACCAACATGGATGAATCCGTATCTTAATGAGAATATCAATGTTACAATGATTTCTTATGTAATACCGATTTATATTGATGATGTGTCGGTAGGAATTATTGGTATGGATATCAGTTTGGATACAATTCAAAAGAAGGTTGAAGAAGCGACGATTTATGAGAATGGGTATTCTTGTCTTGTGGATTCCGAGGGTGGTTTTGTACAGCACAAAGAATTTCAGCTGGGTGATAAACTGGAAGAGAAAGCAGCAGAAGTAGGCGCGATTGTCGCGGATGCAGAGAAAGAGAATACCGTTCTTGGTTATCATTATCAGGGCGAAGAGAAAAAGATGGCGTACCAGACCCTTCAAAATGGCATGAAGTATATATTGACGGCCCCGGTGGCAGATATTGAGGCGAATTCCAAAGCTCTTCTTAAAACAATGATATTGTATCTGATAGCGGCGTTTATTCTGACAAGTATTTGCAGCTGGTTCATAAGTGGAACGATAGCAAAACCGATGAAGCAGATTACGTCGGTTATTGCTAAAATTGCACAATTAAATCTCCAAAAGGACGAGCGCGTTGCACTGTTGTCCAAGCGGAAAGATGAAATTGGTGTTATGGCTCAGGAAGTGGCTGTTATGAGTGGAGAACTCGGAAATATGGCCGGACAGATTGAAAATTCATGTACTGTTGTAAATGATGGCATTGGCATCTTGGAGAAGACAATGGAAGAAACCAATGAACTTTGTCAGGATAATTCGGCTACGATGGAACAGATGTCTGCCGGAATGCAGGAATCAGCCTCTACCATGGAAGCAATCTTGAAAAATGTGGATAATGTAAATGGAAATGTGCAGGATATCAATCAGGCATCCGTTCAAGGAAGTGAAATATCCAAAGAGATTAAAGAACGCGCAGAAAATTTGAAAGAGCATACCAGAGAAGCAAACGAACGTACTATGGAAATTTATGCGGATTTGAAAGAAAAATCGGATTCGTCCCTGCAGCAGGCGGCGGCAGTTTCCAAAATCAATGAGCTGGTGCAGACAATTAGTGAGTTTTCAGAGCAGACCAATCTTTTGGCACTGAATGCCTCCATTGAGGCGGCGAGAGCCGGAGATGCAGGGAAAGGATTTGCAGTAGTGGCATCTGAGATTGGAAATCTTGCCGGACAGACGCAGGTTTCGGCAGATGATATTAAGAAAATGGTAGAGGAAGTGCAAGAGGCGACAAAGAACATGCAGACTTGTATCGGAACATCTACAGGATTTTTGGAAAATACGGTAATGAAGGATTACAAAGATTTCGGCAAATTGGGAGAAATGTACAGCGAAGATGCGACCACTTTCGAGAATTATATGGTAGATATTCACGCCCGTATGGAGACACTGCAAAAAGCGATGGATGAGATAGTCCAATCTCTGGAAGTGATCAGTCAGGCAATAAGTGAATCGGCGGCCGGAGTTTCGGATGTGGCTGATAAAACGAATGTACTTGCCGGGGCAACGGTTCGTGCCAGCGATATGGTTTCGGAAAGTCGGGCAAATGTTTCGACCATGCAGCAATTGATTAAAAAATTCATGTTATAAACAATGAAAAGGTTTTGAAGAAAAATAGTATACGACGTTAATAAAAATCATGTGTATCAAAGAGAGGATGATTTAGTGATGAAGCGAGTAGCCTTTTTGACAAGCGGCGGTGACTGCCAGGCATTGAATGCGACGATGCGCGGTGTGGCAAAAGCACTTTATGCTGCGGACAAAGACATTGAGATATATGGAATTTTGGAAGGTTATAAAGGATTGATCTACGGAAATTACCGAAAAATGGAACCTTCTGATTTTTCCGGGATTCTCACATTGGGAGGAACGATTCTTGGATCTTCCCGACAGCCATTTAAGCATATGAGGAAACCCGATGCCAATGGATTGGACAAGGTTGAGGCGATGAAGAAAACGTATCGTGATCTCAAACTGGACTGCCTTGTGATTCTTGGGGGAAACGGAACGCAGAAAACGGCCAATCTTCTCAGCGAAGAGGGATTAAATGTCATGGGGCTTCCGAAGACGATCGACAATGATATTTACGGAACCGATATGACATTTGGCTTTCAGAGTGCCGTAGATATTGCGACAGAATGCATTGACTGCATTCATACGACGGCATACTCCCATGGACGTGTATTTATCGTCGAAGTAATGGGGCATAAAGTCGGATGGCTTACACTTCATGCCGGAATTGCCGGTGGGGCAGACGTCATTTTGCTTCCGGAGATTCCTTACGATATCGATTCGGTCATTGCGGCGATTGAAAAAAGAACGAACGAAGGCAAGCGTTTTTCCATTCTTGCGGTAGCAGAAGGTGCCATCTCAAAAGAAGATGCGGCACTTACGAAAAAAGAATATAAACAGAAATTGAAAAATAATCCATATCCGAGTGTTTCCTATAAGATCGGAGCCGAGATTGAAGAGCGCACCGGTCAGGAAATCCGTATTACGGTTCCCGGACACACGCAGCGCGGCGGAAGTCCCTGTGCGTATGACCGTGTGATCTCTACCCGTCTGGGGGCAGCAGCCGCTTCTCTCATGCTGGAGGGAAAATTTGGTTATATGGTCGGATTTCATGGAGACGAGATTGTGCCGGTTCCGCTTTCCGAAGTGGCCGGAAAATTAAAAATGGTAGACCCAAATTCTTCTATTATCAAAGAGGCCAAAAGTCTTGGTATCTGCTTTGGTGATTAAGGAGAAGAACGGAGGAAACTATGTCTTATCAGGCATTATATCGTAAATTCAGACCGGATAATTTTGAAGATGTCAAGGGACAGGATCACATCGTCACGACCTTGAAAAATCAGATTAAATCCGATCATATCGGTCATGCGTATCTTTTTTGCGGGACACGCGGAACCGGAAAAACGACCGTGGCGAAAATCTTTGCCAAAGCAGTAAATTGCGAAAACCCGGGAGAAAAAGGACCTTGCGGCGAGTGTGCCATGTGCCGTTCCATCGCAGAGGGATCTTCGATGAACGTGATCGAGATGGATGCCGCATCCAACAATAAAGTGGATGACATCCGCCAAGTCATTGAAGAAGTCCAGTATTCTCCGGCAAATGGAAAATATAAAGTATATATTATCGACGAGGTGCATATGCTGACGACAAGTGCATTCAATGCGCTTTTGAAAACATTGGAAGAGCCCCCGTCATATCTGATCTTTATTCTGGCGACGACAGAGGTGCATAAGATCCCGCTGACGATCCTTTCGCGCTGCCAGCGTTATGATTTTAAGAGGATTTCGGTGCAGACGATTGCTGACCGTTTGAAAGAACTTTTGGATAAAGAGGGAATTGAGGCAGAAGAAAAAGCCCTTTTGTATATCGCCAAACTGGCAGATGGCGCACTGCGAGACGGATTGAGTCTTTTGGAACAGTGTATTTCCTTTTATTTTGGCGAGAAACTGACTTACGAAAAAGTATTGAAAGTGCTCGGCGCAGTCGATACGGAAGTTTATGCAGACTTTGTGAAAATTTTAGCAAATGACGATGTGGCAGGCATGATCTCCATGCTGGACGACGTGATCGCTGCCGGTAAAGATCTGACCCGTTTTTGCGACGAACTGATCTGGTATATGCGTAATCTGTTGATGGCGAAAACGACGGAGCATCCGGAAAGAATCGTGGATATGTCCGAGGAAAACTGCCGGACATTGATCGAAGTGAGCAAACTGCTGGAAACGGAGATGATCTTCCGTTATATCCGTGTCCTTTCGGATGTGGAAAACCAGATGAAATATGCATCGCAAAAACGTGTATTGTTTGAAATTGCACTGTTAAAACTTGGAAAACCAGAGATGGGAAAAGACTATGATTCGCTCGTAAACCGGGTGCACAATCTGGAACATCAGCTGGAAAAAGGCGTGGTCTTGCAGGCTTCGGAAGCACCGGCTGGAACGCCGAAAGCAGTGGAAAAACCGGCACCAAAACTGCGGGCAAGCGCTGTGCCGCAGGAAGTAAAGCAGCTTGTCGGAAACTGGCAGCAGGTGCTGAATCAATTGGATCCGGTGTCGAAAGCCATGCTTGACAGGGTGACGCTTACCGTAAATGACAACGGAAATCTTGTCATTGCATTTGCGAAGGAAACCGGTTATTCGTATTTTGCATCGCAGGAGGCCAATCAGAAAGCGGTGGCCGATGCGGCGGCAGAGGTGCTTGACAAAACGGTGGCAATTGAGTATAAATATGTAGAAAGTCAGCGCGAGTATGACGCATTGCCTGAACTTCGGGGAATGTTTGATGGAAATGACATTGTCATAGAAACAGTAGAATAAAATGAAAAGAGAGGTATAAACAATGGCTAGACGTGGAGGATTTCAGGGAGGAATGCCTGGAAATATGAACAATCTGATGAAGCAGGCGCAGAAAATGCAGCGTCAGATGGAAGAGCAGCAGAAGGAAATGGAAGAAAAAGAATTTGAGGCGACAGCAGGCGGCGGAGCCGTTACAGTAAAAGTTTCCGGGAAAAAAGAAGTGTTGTCCGTTAAATTGTCAGAAGAGGTAGTGGATCCGGATGACATCGAGATGTTAGAGGATCTGATCGTGGCAGCGACCAACGAGGCATTGCGCATGATGGAAGCAGATGGTGCCAAAGCGATGGAAGCATTGACCGGTGGATTAAATCTTGGCGGAGGATTTCCGTTTTAATGAATACGTATTCGGATTCCATCAACCATCTGATCGAGGAACTGGCGGCATTGCCGAGCATCGGTGCGAAGTCGGCACAGAGACTAGCATTTCATATCCTGAATATGCCGCAGGAACGCGTGGAAAATCTAGCGGGAGCGATTACGGCAGCGAAGAAAAATGTACGCTACTGTAAAAAATGTTTTACTTTGACGGATCAGGAAATCTGCCCGATCTGTTCGGATCCGAAGCGTGATCAGAAGACGATCATGGTTGTGGAGGATACAAGAGACTTGGCAGCTTACGAAAAAACAGGGCAGTATAATGGACTATACCATGTGCTGCAAGGTGCGATCAATCCGAGCCTTGGCATTACACCGGCAGACATCCGGCTGAAGGAACTGATGCAGCGGCTTCAGACAGAGGACGTTGAGGAAGTGATCATTGCGACCAATTCTTCTCTGGAAGGGGAAGCCACTGCGATGTATATCAGCAAACTCTTAAAGCCGGTTGGCATCAAGGTGACTCGTATCGCAAGCGGTGTTCCCGTTGGCGGAGATCTCGAGTATATCGATGAAGTTACGTTATTTCGCGCACTGCAGGGAAGAACGGAATTGTGATATTTCCAGTGTGCAGAGGCAGCGGCGGAGACCGCTTGTGATAAAGGTGGCAAGCTCTAGGACCAGACTAAGCCTTGTGGTCTGGAGCAACATCTGCCCGCCAAAGCCCGAAAGATTGACGATGCCGGTGATGCACAGATCTCCGACGGCAGGAAGTTTTTTGGCAACGCCGACGCCCGGCGCGAGGGAGCCCTCTCCTAATGTGATATAGCCGATGTGTTCGGCGACGCCAAGTGAGGCATCGATAGCGATAATAAATGGGTTTTTATGATTTAATTCAATAAATGTTAAAGCATCTTCCAGATTTTTGGCATGTACCGGATTTTTCAATGTGCCATAAAGATGGAAGTTTTTTTGTATACGCGCGAGCTGATGTCCTACCATAGGACCGAGGGAATCGCCGGTGGCACGGTCAGATCCGATGCACAGGATTACAATATCACGGTTCGTCAGGTCTTCTTTTTCCAAAAGCGAGGACAGGGTTTTTGTAAAATGACGAAGGGCGAGCGGATCGCTGGGATTAAAATAATGTGTCAATCCAATTTCTCCTTTCCATACAACAGAATGCTCTGTCGATTCTGCCGGTACTAAGAAGTATGAACCAAGCACAAAGAAACTATGCGGCAGAATGTGCAGGATAAAAAAGGAAATATGAAAAAAAGAAAACAATGTGTCGAAGAAAAACGAACGGTTTTTTGCCAAATGACAATTTGTGACAAAAAAGAAACGGTGTATTCCTTATAATTAACTTAATGTAACTATTCAGGATCAATGTATGGAAATCAAAGAATCGTCGTGCTTGCACGTAAGAAGCTTTGGTTTCCATACATTTAGATCCTAATAGGGCTCCCCCCTCCACATATGAGCATTTTTAGCCTTGTCAAAGGCGGGAAAGAACACGAAGTGTTCGAAATGCGAATGTGTGAGCGGGGTGTCCTGAATAGTTACAAAGTAACATGTAAGGAAAGTGAGGTTTTATCATGGATTGGAAAACACCAAAAAGTGTGAGGCAGATAGGGGATGTAAAGGGAAGATGTAAAATTTATGTAGAAGATTATGTAATTACATTTGCAAAAAGACTTGTGAAAGAAGCAGAGGGAGGCGAGGCAGCAGGTGTGCTTTTGGGCCACCGGATGTTCCGTTCGCACGAGAAACTGTTTCAGATCTCGGGGATGGTTGTGATCCACGACTTTGCCGAGCGGAAAGGAGACAGTTTTTCTTCCGAAATGTGGACCGACATTTACACCGATATGAAAGAAAATTTTTCGGGCGTGGATGTCGTCGGCTGGTTTTATACCGGCGCAAAAGCGGAAAAAGAAAAGGCGCAGGAAGAACTGCTGGAGCTGCACCGGAGAAATTTTTCCGATGGGGACAAGCTTCTGATCTGCACTCCGCCGCAGGAATGGCAGGAGACGTGCTATCAATATGAAAACAGCATGCTGGTGCCGCAGACCGGCTATTATGTATATTATGAGAAAAATCCGGAAATGCGCCGCTACATGATGGAAGAGGCAAACCGTTTTGTACATATTGTCGAGCAGGAGGATGACCGCGTCCTGCGTAATATCCGCGGTGTGATTCAGGAAAAGGAAGAAAAGAAAAAAGAACGAGAGGTGGGTGAACGGCGTGGATACGGTTTTGCGGGCCTTGTTATAGTGCTTGCCATTGTATTTGCGGCTGCCGCATGGAATAACAAGATCAACCTTTCGCGACTCAATGACCAGCTTACGGGAATAAAAAATGAGATTCAAAAGGAACTAAATACGGATACGACGATGGAAACGATTGGCAATGGAGTCGTGACACCGCCGGCGGTTACCACGGAAGTTCCGACGCAGGCACCGGCAGAAGATCCGGCTCAGGTTCCGGCAGCCAATGTCTCGCCGGCAGGGGTACAGTAGAGCATGCGCAATTTGCAAAATATATTGAAATGTGTAAATTGTTATGATATACTTTTTTTATCATAAAGTGTTTTAACACAGAAATGAGGCACAGTGTGGAAAAGGAAAAAAAGCGCAGAAAAATTCTGCTGTTTGGGTCCATTGCAGCCGCTGTAGTCGTAGCATTGACAGCGATTGTTATCATTTCTTATTATTATATGAACCGTTCTTTTTCGGGATATGACGTGGAGCGTGAGATTACGAGAGAGGACAGTAATAATGTGGAATATCTTTCGTATCATGGAAAGTTATTGAAATACAGCCGGGATGGAATTTCGGCACTGGATAAAACTGGAAACATTCTTTGGAATGGCGGATACGAGATGCAACAGCCGCAGGTTGATATTTGCGAAGATTATGTTGCAGTTGCAGATATTGGAAGTAAAACCTGTATTGTATATGATGGGACAAATCCCGGCAAGGAAATTGAGACGACACTGCCGATTGGCCGTGCAAAAGTGTCTGCCGATGGGAAAGTGGCAGTTTTGCTCCATGACGACGATAGCGATGTAATCAATATATACGATCCGTTCAGCGCGGGAGAACAGCTTTTGGTGGAAATCCCAAGCAATGTACTGGACGACGGATATGCGATGGATTTTGATCTGGCACCCGATGGAGAGAGCATTGTAATCTCTTACCTGGTCGCCGCCAATGGAACGATGGAAAATAAGGTCTGCTTCTACAATTTTACGGAAGTGGGTCAGGACCAGAATACATTGGTTGGTGGAAAATCTTTTGAACAGAAGATGATCTCGCAGATCAAATATTTGGACAGCGACCGCGTTGTGATCTTTACGGAAGACGGTTTTACCATTTTTAAAGATATGAAAAAACCGGGGATTCAGGCGGAAGTTACCTTAAAAGAAGAGATAAAGAGTATCGCCGTGGACGATGAAAATATTCTGATCGTTACCGGAGTGGCCGGCAACATCGACGATCAGGTCGTTCATCTGTACACGCTGCAGGGCAAAGAAAAGATGACCAAGCAGGTGACGATACAGTATTCTCAAGTGGAAATGACAAGAAATGAAATCTTGTTTACGGGAAATCAAAATTGTTTCTTATTAAGAAAGAATGGAACGGTGAAGTTTTCCTTTGATTTTGGAAAGAATTACGATTATTTCTTCCCGACGACGAGGGAAAACCAATACTTTTTCCTCGATGAAACAACGATACGGATAGTCAAACTGTCCGGCTGATAAAGGACATAACCTGATGTTTTCTTATGCCGGAAGTTTCTATAAAAACAACTGGTATAAGGTACCAAGAAGGGGGATAAGATGTCAGTAGAAATGATAGGACAAATTTTAGAATGGATTTTGCTGGCGATTATTTTGATCAGCGCATTGATTGGATCCAACCGAGGTTTCCTGCTCAGTGTATTTGCTATGGTCAAAAATCTGCTTACCATCATTGCCGCAGCGGCAAGTGCACCGACCGTCGTGTCGCGTCTGCCAAAATCGTGGCCGGTAAGAGAAGCGATTGGCTATGGGATTGCAGTGGTCGTATGGATGCTTGTGTTCGGAATCATTGCCCGCCTGATCCGCATCGCGGATGATCTGCCGATCGTAAGCACAGTAAACCGTCTGCTTGGCCTGATCTTTGGAGCGGTATCCGGACTTTTCATCGTGTGGACAATTCTTGCCATTCTCGGTGGTGTGCAGGAATACTCCTGGGCAGTTCAGATCGTAAAAGCAGCAAAAGCCAATTCCGTCGTTATGTGGCTGCAAAGTTACAGCCCGATCATGATCATATTGCAGATGCTGGATTTTCCGGTGATATAATGTGAGACTATACTTTCTCTCTTCGGCGCCGCTTGCGCTTAGGAGAACACACGTAGCAGTGCGTGAGGGCTGTGATACGCCCTCTACGCACTGACGGTGTTCTAAACGCCTGTGAGAGAAAGTATAGTCTCGTTTAATATTCCACAATAAAACTACTACTATATATAGAAAAGAGAGAGAGCACTAATTCACAAAAATAACTCTTTTTAGTGTGGTTTGATTAAAGAAAGGATCCGTGTTTAAAATGAGGTGTTTAGAACACCGTCAGTGTGCAGAGGGCGTTTTTCAGCCCTCACGCACTGTTACGTGTGTTCTTCTAAGCGCGAGCGGCACCGAATGGGAAATACGGATCTTATTTTTGATAAAATTCTACAGCGGAAAAAAATTTTTAAAAACCCCCTTGACAAACCCTTGCAAGGGTGTTATCTTTATCTTAGTCAATGATTAGCACTCGTACTTGATGAGTGCTAACAAGACAAAAAGGGAGTGATGATATGGAACTGGATGAAAGAAAACAAAAGATTTTGGAGGCCATTATTCACAACTATATGGAAAGTGGTGAACCGGTTGGCTCCCGAACCGTATCCAAGTTTACTGACTTAAATTTAAGTTCTGCGACGATCCGCAATGAGATGGCAGATCTCGAGGAGATGGGCTACATTTTACAGCCTCACACGTCAGCAGGAAGAATCCCTTCGGACAAAGCGTATCGGCTTTACGTAGATACGGTGCTTCGCAACAAAGAAAAAGAAGTGGACGATGCGAAAGGGATTTTGATCGAAAAGGCAGACAAGATTGATCTTCTTTTACAGCAGGTAGCAAAACTGCTGGCAGAAAATACCAATTACACGACGATGGTTTCCAAACCTCGTTATGAACACAAGAAGATCAAATTCATACAATTGAACCAGATATCCGATTCACAGATTCTTGTAATCGTAGTTTTGGATAACAATCATGTAAACAACAAATTTATCAATCTGGCAGCGCCGATTGAGGACAATGTTCTGGCTCAGTTGAATTTTATGATCAATGCCGCACTCAATGGACTGGATGTCACAGAGATCAATATGGCGATCATGCAGCAGATCAAAGAAAAAGCCGGTGAATACGGCGAACTTGCTTCGAGCATTTTAGACTGCATCGGAGAAGCGCTGAGTGACGAAGAAACGTCGGAGGTATATACTTCCGGGGCGACGAACATTTTAAAATATCCGGAATTGAGTGATAAGGAAAAGATGGTAGATCTCCTTTCCACGTTCGAAGAAAAGCAGAGACTGGAAGCCTGGGTCAATGACGAGGCGACCGATCCGGAAGAACATGGAATTCAGGTATATATCGGCGAGGAATCGCCGGTGGCATCCATGCGTGACTGTTCCGTGGTTACGGCAACATACCAGATCAAAGAAGGTGTGTATGGAAAGATAGGAATTGTCGGACCAAAACGTATGGATTATGAAAAAGTTGTTGGCACATTGGAAAGCTGCATGCAGCAGCTGGATGATATATTTAAGTCCAAGACATAGTGACAAAGCAGAGTTGATGGAGAAAGGCGGTACAAAATGGCAGAAGAGACAAAGAAAGCCGAGCAGGCGGAAGCGCCTGAAACCGAAAAAGAGACTGTAGCTGAGGAAACACAGGCGCAGGAACAAACCGTAGAGGAAACGCCGGCAAAGGCGGAAGAAAAAAAGGAAAAGAAAAAATCCAAAAAGAAAGATAAGAAGGACGAAAAGATTGAAGAGTTGAATGACAGACTTCTCCGTAACATGGCAGAGTTTGAAAACTTCAGAAATCGTTCGGAAAAAGAAAAAGCAGCAAAATTTGACATGGGTGCCAAAAATGTTGTGGAAAAAGTTCTTCCTATCGTAGATAATTTTGAACGAGGCTTGGCAGCAGTTCCGGAAGAGGAAAAAGACAATGCCTTCGTAAAAGGAATGGAAGCAGTATACAAACAGTTTACTACGGTACTTGAAGAAATTGGAGTTACTCCGATCGAAGCCGTCGGAAAAGAATTTGATCCAAATCTTCACAATGCGGTAATGCATGACGAAGACGAGACCAAAGAGGCAAACATCATTTCTGAAGAATTTCAGAAAGGCTATATGTATAAAGACAGCGTCGTGAGACACAGTATGGTTAAGGTAGTAAACTAACAGAATTTATTTTGGAGGTAATTATTATGAGTAAAATTATTGGAATTGACTTAGGAACAACAAACAGTTGTGTAGCTGTTATGGAAGGTGGAAAACCAGTCGTTATCGCAAATGCAGAAGGTGCACGTACAACACCATCTGTTGTAGCATTTACAAAAAATGGAGAGCGTTTGATCGGTGAACCTGCAAAACGTCAGGCGGTAACCAATGCAGATAATACAATTTCTTCCATTAAAAGACATATGGGTACCGATTATCGTGCTGATATCGAAGGAAAGAAATATTCTCCACAGGAAATTTCCGCAATGATCCTTCAGAAATTGAAAGGCGATGCAGAGAATTATCTTGGTGGCGAAAAAGTAACGGAAGCCGTTATCACAGTACCTGCTTACTTCAATGATGCACAGCGTCAGGCAACCAAAGATGCCGGTAAGATCGCAGGTCTTGATGTAAAACGTATCATCAACGAGCCTACTGCAGCCGCACTTGCTTATGGTCTTGACAACGAAGGCGAGCAGAAGATCATGGTATACGACCTTGGTGGTGGTACATTCGATGTATCCATTATCGAGATCGGTGACGGCGTCATCGAAGTATTGTCAACATCCGGGGATAACCGTCTTGGTGGTGATGACTTCGATAACAAACTCTGCGATTACATGGTAAGCGAATTTAAGAAAACAGAAGGTATTGACCTTTCCGGTGATAAGATGGCAATGCAGCGTTTGAAAGAAGCTGCTGAGAAAGCAAAGAAAGAGCTTTCTTCCGCAACAACGACAAACATCAACCTTCCATTTATCACAGCAACACAGGAAGGACCAAAACATTTTGATATGAACCTGACACGTGCAAAATTCGATGAATTGACAGCAGATTTGGTAGAGAGAACCGCTACTCCTGTAAACAATGCATTGAAAGATGCCGGAATTACTGCTTCTGAACTTAGCAAAGTTCTTTTGGTTGGTGGTTCCACACGTATCCCGGCCGTACAGGATAAAGTAAAACAGTTGACAGGACATGAGCCAAACAAATCTTTGAACCCGGATGAGTGTGTAGCATTAGGTGCTTCCATTCAGGGTGGTAAACTTGCCGGAGATACCGGTGCCGGCGATATCCTTCTTCTGGATGTCACACCACTTTCCCTTGCCATCGAGACAATGGGCGGTGTAGCTACCAAATTGATTGAAAGAAATACAACAATTCCTACGAAGAAGAGCCAGATCTTCTCTACCGCAGCCGATAATCAGACCGCAGTAGACATCAACGTAGTACAGGGTGAAAGACAGTTCGCCCGCGACAATAAATCTCTTGGACAGTTCCGTCTGGATGGAATTCCACCGGCAATGCGTGGAGTACCTCAGATCGAGGTTACCTTTGATATTGATGCCAATGGTATCGTAAATGTATCTGCAAAAGACCTTGGAACAGGAAAAGAGCAGCACATTACCATCACAGCAGGATCCAACCTGTCCGATGATGATATCGATAAAGCAGTCAAAGAAGCCGCTGAGTTCGAAGCTCAGGATAAGAAACGTAAAGAGGGTATTGATACCCGCAACGAAGCAGACAGCATGGTATTCCAGACAGAGAAAGCCCTCAATGAAGTGGGTGATAAAGTAGATGCTTCGGAAAAAGAAAAAGTTCAGGCTGAGATTGACAAAGTAAAAGCAATTCTTGAGAGAACACAGCCAGAGTCTATGACGGATGCTGATATCGAAGAATTGAAAGCAGCAAAAGAATCCTTGATGACAAACTCACAGCAGGTATTTGCTAAGATGTATGAGCAGGCACAGCAGGCAGCTGGCGGCGCTCAGGGTGCAGCTGGTCCGGATATGGGAGCAGCAGGACAGCAGACAGCAGATAACGGCGGAGACGACGTTGTCGATGGAGATTTCAGAGAACTGTAATCAACCTTGATAGATTGCGATGTTACGGCTCGTACTTCTCGTGCGGGTCGTACTGTCGGTTATAACGAAGAGTGAGTGAATGGAGGATAAAAATGGCTGATAAGCGTGATTATTATGAGGTATTAGGGGTAGACCGCAATGCCGATGATGCTACCCTGAAACGTGCCTATAGAAAATTGGCAAAAAAATATCACCCTGATACAAATCCCGGAGATAAAGATGCCGAAGCCAAATTTAAAGAAGCATCCGAAGCGTATGCCGTATTGAGCGACCCGGATAAGAGACGGCAGTATGATCAATTTGGTCACTCTGCGTTTGAAAATGGCGGTGGCGGAGCCGGCGGATTCGACTTTTCCGGTATGGATATGGGCGATATTTTCGGCGACATATTCGGCGACTTCTTTGGCGGCGGAGCCAGAAGACGTGATCCCAATGCACCGACAAGAGGTGCGAACATCCGCGCACAGGTCCGTATCACATTGGAAGAAGCCTGCTTTGGTGTAGAAAAAGAACTGGAACTGACATTGAAAGACGAATGCCAGACCTGTCACGGAACCGGAGCAAAACCGGGAACTTCACCGGAAACCTGTGCTACCTGCGGCGGTAAAGGTCAGGTGGTGACATCCCAGAAATCCTTATTTGGTATGGTACAGAATGTATCCACATGTCCGCATTGCCATGGAACAGGAAAAGTGGTCAAAGACAAATGTTCCGACTGCCACGGAACCGGTTACATTGCAAGCAAAAAGAAAATTCAGGTATCGATCCCGGCCGGAATCGACCATGGACAGAGTGTACGTATCCGTGGAAAGGGTGAGCCGGGCACCAACGGCGGAGCACGCGGCGACCTTCTTGTAGAAGTATACGTACAGCCGCATGAGGAATTTGAACGTCATGACTACGACCTGTATTCCGAAGTGAAGATTTCTTACCCGAAAGCCGTACTCGGTGGCGAAGTAACGGTAAAAACTATTGACGGAGAAGTGGCATGTACGATCAAACCGGGTACCCAGACCGGAACGCGTATGCGTCTGCGTGGTAAAGGAGTACCTTCCCTGCGTAACAAAAAACTGCGTGGTAACCATTATGTGGACTTCGTTGTCGATGTTCCGACATCCGTTACGAAAGAGCAGAAAAAACTGTTACAGCAGTTAGAAGAAACCTTTGACGGAAAATCAGGGAAAAAATTGAAAAGAAAATAAAGAGAAAAGAAACGATGCGCCGGTAGAAGTTGTCTGCCGGTGCTTTTTCATGAAAATAATAAATATCTCCCCTTTACATCCCCTCCCGAAAGTGCTATGATATAAATACTATATGTTGTGGCTGGAGAAAAACAAAACACTATATATTTGCAGATATCAGGGGCAAAAGACGTTAGTCCCCTGAGATCTGTTGCGATAAAAGGAAACCACCAACGTGCAACAGAAAGAAAAGATAGGAGATGACAGGCACCGATGGGTAGTGTATGGGTTATTAAGAGAAATGGTGAAGAAGTTGAGTTTGATGCGGAAAAGATCAGCAATGCGATTCAAAAGGCCAACAATGAGGTGACGGATGATAAGAAACTGACGCTTTTACAGATTGCGGATGTGACAAGAAAAGTGGTGGAGAGGATCGAAAAAGCATCACATGCCGTCAATGTAGAGCGAATTCAGGATTTGGTAGAAATTGCCATTATGGAAGAGGGCGGATACGAGATTGCGCAGAAATATGTGCGTTACCGCTATCAGCGTGAGATTGCGAGAAAAGCCAATACAACCGATGCAGAGATTTTGTCGCTCATTGAGTGCAGCAATGAAGAAGTCAATCAGGAAAATTCCAACAAGGATGCAAGCATCAATTCGACGCAGCGCGATTATATGGCGGGTCAGGTCAGCAAGGACCTTACGATGCGTCTGCTGCTGCCGAAAGAAATTGTGGATGCGCACAATGAAGGAATCATTCATTTTCATGACTCCGATTATTATGCACAAAAAGAACATAACTGTGATCTGATCAATCTCGAAGACATGCTTCAAAATGGAACGGTCATCAGCGAGACAATGATTGAAAAACCACACTCCTTTTATACCGCGTGCAATGTTACGACGCAGATCGTAGCGCAGGTGGCGAGCAACCAGTACGGAGGCCAGTCATTTTCCCTTGCCCATCTGGCACCGTTTGTGGATATCAGCCGAAAGAAAATATATAAAGAAGTGGAAACGGAATTTGAGGAAAACGAACTGGAAAAAGACGAAGAAAAGATAAAGAAAATTACGGAAAAACGGCTTTTAGATGAGATCAAGCGCGGGATTCAGACCATTCAGTACCAGCTCATTACACTGATGACGTGCAATGGACAGGCGCCGTTTGTCACGATGTTTATGTATCTGGATGAAGTGGAAGGCCAGACGCGGTATGACCTTTCCCTGCTTATCCGTGAGGTGCTGACGCAGCGGATCCAGGGGGTAAAAAATGAAAAAGGTGTCTGGATCACACCGGCATTTCCGAAGCTGATCTATGTACTCGACGAGGACAATATTTCGGAAGATTCCCCGTATTATGATCTGACGGAACTTGCCGCCGAATGCACGGCAAAACGTATGGTTCCGGACTACATTTCGGCGAAAGTCATGCGTGAATTAAAGCAGGGGGATGTGTACACCTGCATGGGATGCCGTTCCTTTTTGACCGTCGAAGACAACCAGCGAAATCCCGATGGAAGCCATAAATATTATGGAAGATTTAACCAGGGAGTCGTGACGATCAATCTTGTTGATGTGGCGTGCTCATCGTACGGCGACATGGACATGTTCTGGAAAATATTAGATGAAAGACTGGAACTCTGCCACCGTGCCCTGCGCTGCCGTCATGAGCGCCTTCTCGGCACCGTTTCCGATGTGGCACCGATTCTGTGGCAGCATGGAGCTCTTGCCCGCCTGAAAAAGGGAGAGACGATCGACAAACTATTGTATAACGGCTATTCGACCATTTCCCTCGGCTATGCCGGTTTGTACGAAATGTGCGTGCGAATGACCGGAGAAAGCCACACGTCAAAAGAAGGACATGATTTTGCACTGGCAGTCATGCAGAAATTAAACGACAAATGTGCCGAATGGAAGGCTGCTGAAAATATCAGCTATTCGGTTTACGGCACACCGATGGAATCAACGACCTACAAATTTGCCAAATGCCTGCAAAAGCGGTTTGGACGGATCAAAGGCGTGACGGATAAAAACTATATTACCAATAGTTACCATATTCACGTGACCGAGCCGATCAATGCGTTTGATAAACTGACGTTTGAATCGGAATTTCAGAAACTGTCGCCCGGCGGTGCCATCAGCTATGTGGAAGTGCCGAATATGCAGCACAACATACCGGCGGTACTTGCGGTAATGCGGCATATATACGAAAATATCATGTACGCGGAACTCAATACGAAAAGCGATTTCTGCGAGGCCTGCGGATACGACGGCGAGATTCAGATAAAAACCGATGAAAAAGGAAAACTTGTCTGGGAATGCCCAAATTGCGGTAACCGCGACACCGACACCCTGTTTGTTGCCCGCCGCACTTGCGGCTATATCGGAACCCAGTTCTGGAACCAGGGAAGAACCCAGGAAATCAAAGACCGGGTATTACATTTGTAAAAAACTCTTGCGTTATAATCCATAATCCATTATCATAGAAGATATCAACGTACTGACAGGAGGACTTTATGGAAAAGAAAAAACGAGGGAGTTTTACAGGGACACTGGGATTTGTACTGGCGGCAGCAGGGAGTGCCGTTGGACTTGGAAATATTTGGAGATTTCCGTATCTTGCAGCGAAAAATCACGGTGGCGTGTTTATTATCTGCTACATCATACTGGCATTGACATTTGGATTTGCGCTTCTTACAACCGAGATCGCGATAGGGCGAAAGACCAAGCAGAGTCCGCTTACCGCGTATGCAGCCGTTCATCCAAAATGGGGAAAATTAGGCGTACTTGCCTGCCTGGTACCGACGATCATTTTGCCGTATTACTGTGTGATTGGTGGATGGGTTGTCAAATATTTCACTGTATTTGCGACAGCCAAAGCGCATAATGCGGCGCAGGATAGTTTCTTTAACAACTTTATTACATCGCAGTATGCACCGATTTTCTTTATGATGATATTCTTAGGAGCGACAGCGGCAGTCGTGCTTTGCGGTGTGGATAAAGGAATTGAAAAAGCCAGCAAATTTATCATGCCGATCTTATTGGTACTTATCATTGGAATTTCCGTCTATTCGCTGACGATAAAATTCACGGATGCGAATGGGGTTACCCGAACCGGACTTGACGGTTTAAAAGTATATCTCGTTCCGGATGTCAGCGGAATGACGTTCAAAGACTGGGTTGTGATCATTATGGATGCGATGGGGCAGCTGTTCTTCTCCATCAGTGTAGCGATGGGAATTATGGTCGCTTATGGTTCGTATGTGCCAAAAGGTGTAAATCTGATGAAATCCATCAACCAGATTGAGATTTTTGATACCGTGGTGGCACTTCTTGCGGGCCTTATGATCGTACCGGCAATCTATGTATTTATGGGGATTGAAGGGATGTCCGGCGGACCGGGACTGATGTTTGTTTCCCTTCCGAAAGTATTTGACCAGATGGGCGGTGTCGGCATCGCTATCGGGATTGCGTTCTTTTTGATGGTTCTTTTTGCCGCAGTGACCTCTTCCGTATCCGTCATGGAAGCTATCGTGTCAAGTATGATGGACAAGTTCCATTGGAGCCGGAAAAAAGGTGGAATTATTGTAACGATTTATGCGTTGATTGGAGGAATCATCGTCTGTCTTGGTTACAATCTGCTTTACTTTGAACTGCCACTGCCAAATGGAAGTGTAGCACAGATTTTAGATATTATGGATTATATCAGTAACAATATTCTGATGCCATCGGTAGCCATACTTACCTGTATCCTGATTGGATGGGTCGTGAAACCGGATGTCATCATCAATGAAGTAACCGGAAATGGAGAATATAAGTTCAGCAGAAAGGGATTGTACGTTGTTATGATGCGTTTTGTGGCACCACTGCTTCTACTGTTCCTGCTGCTTCAGTCATTGGGAATTATAAATATTTAATAACGAAAGGAGCATCTCTCCTGCGCAATCGGTAGGAAAGAGGCTCCTTTTTGAAAAGGGGGGAGGATAAGTATTTTAACTTTATCTTTGGTTATAGTAAGAGTATAACCGGAAGAAAAGAAATTATACAAAGTGGGAAAGGAAAATGGATATGAATATAAAAGTTCAGGAAACCGCAGACCGTTTATTGAATCGGATCGGCGTATCGACATGCAGTTTTACGACAGTAAAAGCAGCAAAAAGAACATTGGAAGAAGAGGGCGCCTGCGTGCTTTCCATGCAGAAACCGCATTGGGATCTGGAGCCCGGCAAGACCTATCTTGTCACACAGTCGGATTCCAGTTTGTTTGCATTTTCTATCGGCAGCCAATTTTTGGCAGAAGAGGCGGCGGAGACAGACCAGATGCTTCGCCTGGCTGCGGCGCACACGGACCATCCCTGCCTTTATATCAAAAGCAATCCGGAAGTGGACAGCAAAGGATATGGCAAGTTAAATGTCGAGGTGTACGGTGGTGCTATTTTAAATACATGGATGGACCGTGCCCTTTCCGTGGCAGGAAAAGTAGTTATCAAATCCGACAACGTATTTGAGCCGGAAGTGCGTATTGTGGATATGAAACGTCCGCTTTTTACGATTCCGAATCTTGCCATTCATCTGAACCGCGAAGTCAATAAAGGTGTGGAATTAAACCGTCAGAATGACCTTGAGCCGCTGGCTTTTGTCGATGGAACCGAAGTGGAAAAAGAGTTCTTTCTTTCCCTGCTTGCGAGAGAACTGAAAGTATCCGCAAGCGAGATATTGGATTATGAATTATATTTGTACAATTGTGATGCCGGAGATGTATTGGGCATTCAGGAAGATATGATCTCTGCCCCGCGGCTGGACAACATTACTTCAGTCGAAGCCTGCCTGCAGGGGCTTTTAAATCAGAACCGGGAAAAGGGGATCAATGTCATCGCCTTGTTTGACAACGAAGAGATTGGAAGCCGCACAAAACAGGGGGCAGACAGCGAATTTTTGTACCGCTTGTTAAAGAAAATATACCGCTGTCTCGGAGTGGACGAAGAAAAGGCAGAGACGGCGATTTTTGGAGGATTTGCATTGTCACTTGATGTCGCACACGGGTTTCATCCGAATAAACCGGAAAAATCCGATCCGACCAATCCGAATCCGCTGGGAAAAGGCGTCGTGATCAAACGTTCCAGTGCACAGAATTATGTAACAGACAGTGAAGCGGTGGCGACCGCAATGATGATTTTTGAAAATGAAGGCATTCCGTATCAGAAATTTGCCAGCCGTTCGGACGTTTCCCAGGGAGGCACACTGGGATCGATCGCTTCCAAATATCTGCCGATGAAAATGGTAGACATGGGAGTGCCGATCCTTGCGATGCATTCTGCCCGCGAACTGATGGCGGCAGCAGACCAGTACTATCTGGAAGAATTTGTCACTGCGTTTTTTGAACAATAAATTTTGAAAGCAACGATTCAGGAGGAAAATATGTATTTATTAGGATCCCATGTGGGAATGAGTGGAAAAGATATGATGCTTGGTTCCGTGAAGACAGCCCTTTCTTATGGCGCAAATACCTTTATGCTGTACACCGGAGCCCCTCAAAATACAAGAAGAAAGAAAATCGAGGAATTAAATATTCCGGCAGCCAGAGAACTGATGAAGGAAAACGGAATCGAGACATTTGTCGTACACGCACCCTATATTATCAATCTGGCAAATACCGTAAAACCGGAGACATTTCAGATCGCGACGGATTTTCTCGCGGTAGAATTAGAGAGAACCGAAGCGATGGGATCCGAGACACTTGTTCTCCATCCGGGTTCCCATGTAGGTGCGGGCGAAGAAGCCGGTATCGCGCAGATCATCAAAGGACTGGATATGGTAATGAAACCGGATATGAAAGTGAAGATTGCCTTGGAGACAATGGCAGGAAAAGGAAGTGAGATTGGTCGTTCTTTCGAAGAACTTAAAGCGATTTATGACGGCGTGCGGTATCCGGAAAATCTACGCGTGTGCTTTGATACCTGCCATGTAAATGATGCAGGATATGACATCGTCAATCATTACGAAGAGGTGCTGGAAGAATTTGACAGAGTTCTTGGGCTGGACCAGATTGCGGTATTTCATATTAATGACAGCAAAAATCCGCTCGGAGCGCACAAAGACCGTCATGAAAATGTGGGACTTGGCACGATCGGATTTGATACTCTGTACCGTTTTGTCTCGGACGAGAGATTTGCCAATGTGCCGAAAATACTGGAAACGCCATGGATCAAACCGGAAGATGATCCGAAAAATCCGATTCCGCCATACAAAGAAGAAATTGAGATGTTGCAGAGTGGAATGATGAAACCGTTGACAATTTCATGATTTCCCACTAAAATAGAAAGATAGGAAGTTAAAATTGAAGGAGGCTCTTACAAATGGCAAAGAAACCATATTATTTGACAACCGCCATTGCTTACACATCGGGAAAACCTCATATTGGAAATACGTATGAAGTTGTACTCGCCGATGCAATCGTGCGATATAAAAGAAATCAAGGTTATGATGTGCGGTTCCAGACCGGGACGGACGAACATGGCCAGAAAATAGAATTGAAGGCAGAAGAAGCAGGCATTACGCCAAAAGAATTTGTTGACAATGTTTCTTCTGAGATCAAACGTATCTGGGATCTGATGAACACCTCTTACGACCGCTTTATCCGCACGACGGATGAAGGCCATGAAAAACAGGTTCAGAAGATCTTTAAGAAATTGTATGAGCAGGGAGATATTTACAAGGGACATTACGAAGGAATGTACTGTACTCCTTGTGAATCGTTCTTCACGCCGTCACAGCTTGTCGATGGCAAATGTCCGGACTGTGGACGCGAGTGCCAGCCGGCGAAAGAAGAAGCGTATTTCTTGAAATTAAGCAAATATCAGGACCGCCTGATCGAACATATCAACACACATCCGGAATTTATCCAGCCGGAGTCGCGTAAAAACGAAATGATGAACAATTTCCTCTTGCCGGGACTTCAAGATCTCTGTGTTTCCAGAACGAGTTTCAAATGGGGCATTCCGGTAGACTTTGATCCGGGCCACATCGTATATGTGTGGGTCGATGCGCTGAGTAACTACATTACCGGACTTGGTTACGATCAGGACGGAAACAGCGATGAAATGTTTGACAAATTTTGGCCGGCAGATCTTCATCTGATCGGAAAAGATATTTTGCGTTTCCATACGATTTATTGGCCGATCATGCTTATGGCACTCGGACTTCCTCTGCCCAAACAGGTATTTGGACATCCTTGGCTGCTTCAGGGCGACGGAAAAATGAGTAAGAGTAAGGGAAATGTACTGTATGCCGATGATCTCGTAGACGAGTTTGGTGTAGATGCCGTACGTTATTTCGTTCTTCATGAGATGCCATTCGAAAACGATGGTGTAGTAACTTGGGAATTAATGGTAGAACGCATGAATTCCGACCTTGCCAATACATTGGGGAATCTTGTAAATCGTACCATTTCCATGTCCAATAAGTATTTTGACGGAGTGGTTAAAGATGCCGGTGTTTCCGAGCCTGTCGATGATGAACTGAAAGCTGTTATCAATGCGGCACCGGGCAAAGTGACAGAAAAAATGGACAAACTTCGTGTGGCAGATGCCATTACGGAAATCTTTACCTTGTTTAAACGCTGTAATAAATATATCGACGAGACGATGCCTTGGGCACTTGCCAAAGAGGAAGAAAAGAAACCTCGTCTGGCTACCGTCTTGTACAATCTGATGGATGGTATCCGTGTCGGAGCGACTCTTTTGGATTCCTTTATGCCGGAAACCAGCGAGAAGATCCTTGCTCAGATCAATGCGACAAAGGGCGAACTTGAGACTTTGAAAGCAGGAGAATATCCAAACGATACCAAAGTAGTTGAAAAGCCGGAGATTCTGTTTGCGCGAATCGATGAAGAAGAATTTATGAAAAAAATTCATGAAAAAGAAGCGGCTCAGGCAGCAGAAGCAGAAAAAGCTGAGGCACCGGAGGATGTCATTGATATCGAAGCAAAACCGGAGATCACATTTGATGACTTTATGAAAATGCAGTTCCAGGTGGGTGAGATCATTGCCTGCGAGGAAGTGAAGAAATCGAGAAAACTTTTGTGCTCCCAGGTTCGTATCGGAAGCGAAGTAAAACAGATCGTATCCGGAATCAAAGCACACTACAGTGCAGAAGAGATGGTCGGTAAAAAAGTGATGGTTCTTGTAAACCTCAAACCGGCAAAACTGGCAGGCGTATTGTCAGAAGGAATGCTTCTCTGCGCAGAAGATGCCGACGGAAATCTCGCACTTATGATACCGGAAAAACCGATGCCGGCAGGAGCCGAGATCTGCTAATAGAATACAAAGAAAACGGAGATAAAAGGCAACAGAGGAATTCTCTTCTGTTGTCTTTTCTAAGAATAATATGATATTTGATACACATAGTCATTATGACGACAGAGCATTTGACGAAGACCGCGAAAGCCTTCTTGGATCATTGGAAGAAAATGGAATTGGCAATATTGTGTGCGTGGGCGCTGACATGAAAAGCAGCAAAGCAGCGATGGAACTGGCACACAGCTATGAGTTCGCTTATGCGGCGGTCGGAGTGCATCCTTCGGACACCGCGCCCCTCACAGAAACCGATATGGAATGGCTGGAACAGGTCTCCCATGACGAAAAAGTCGTTGCCATCGGCGAGATCGGTCTTGATTATCACTGGGAAGAGCCGGAGCCGGAAATTCAGAAAAAATGGTTCCGCCGCCAGATTGAACTGGCAAAAAAAGTAAATTTACCGATTATATACCACAGTCGTGAGGCGGCGAAAGATACGATGGATATGATTTTGGAAACCCATGCGGCAGACTGTGGCGGCGTGATTCATTGCTATTCGTATGCCAAAGAAATGGCAAAAGAATACGTTGATATGGGATTTTATATCGGAGTCGGCGGTGTGATCACATTTAAAAATGGACGGCGTTTGAAAGAGACGGTAGAAGCCATCCCGCTTTCGCGTATTGTGCTGGAGACGGACTGCCCATATCTTTCGCCGGAACCAAACCGCGGCAAACGAAACGATTCCACGAACTTGATTTATGTGGCGCGCGAAATTGCCAGAATCAAAGGGATCTCCGAGCAGGAAGTAATTGAAGAAACGAAAAAAAATGCCAGAAGTTTATATCGTCTGGATGGAAAAAACAGGAGGTGAATATGGAAAAATTAAGCAATCCTAAAGAAACCATACAAGTGCTTCAAAAGCATGAGTTTCAATTTAAGAAAAAATTTGGACAAAACTTTTTGATCGATCCCCATGTTCTCGATAAAATTGTCGATGCGGCACAGATCACAAAGGATGATTTTGTACTGGAGATCGGACCGGGAATCGGCACATTGACGCAGTATCTCTGCGAAAATGCAAGACAGGTGCTTGCAGTAGAGATCGATGATAAACTGATTCCTATTCTCAAGGAGACATTGCAGCCTTACGACAATGTAGAAGTGCTGCATGGCGATATTTTAAAACAGGACATTCAGCAGATCGCAGACACTTACAATGACGGAAAACCGATCAAAGTAGTGGCGAATCTGCCATATTATATTACCACTCCGATCATTATGGAATTATTTGAAAGCCATGTTCCGCTGGCAAATGTTACCGTCATGGTGCAGAAAGAAGTGGCAGACCGCATGAAAGCAGAGCCGGGGACAAAGGATTACGGAGCGCTGTCTCTCGCAGTTCAATATTATGCCAAACCATACATTGCCGCCTTTGTGCCACCGAATTGTTTTATGCCGCGGCCAAATGTCGGCAGTGCGGTCATACGACTCGACTGTCTCGCAAGAGTTCCGGTCGAAGTGCACAATGAAAAACTGATGTTCCGCCTGATCCGCGCTTCGTTTAACCAGCGCCGGAAAACCCTGCAAAATGGAATTGCAAACAGCGCAGAACTTTCTTTTACGAAAGAGCAGGCAGCGCGTGCGATTGAACAGGCGGGATTTGATGTAAGGATCCGTGGTGAAAAATTAGGACTGGAAGAATTTGCTAGATTGGCGGACGAATTGGAAAGGATGACAGAAAATGGATGAAGAAAAATTGACAATGGCAGATTTTGAAGATGAAATCAATGCCTCTTTTGTAAAATTTCGCCCGGGACAGGCGATAAAAGGAACCGTTGTGGCAATCGACGAAGAAGAGATTGCGCTTGATCTGCAATCGTACTCCCGCGGGATCATTCCAAAAGAAGAATGGAGCAATGACCCGGATTTTCACGCAATGGATGAAATTCGGATCGGCGACACATTGACCGTGATCGTTTTATACGAAGATGAATCGGGACAGACGATTACCTCCCTTCGTCAGGCAAAAGAAGTGGCGGCGTGGGAAACATTACAGGATGCCTTGGAAAACCATACCATCTTTGAAGTGAAGATCAAAGAAGTAGTGCCTTCCGGAGTAATTACGTATCTCGAAGGAATTCGTGCGTTTATCCCGGCTTCCAAACTGGCGGCACAGTATGTCGAGGATCTGGAGTCTTACGTCGGTAAAAAGGTGCAGGTACAGGTAATTACGGCGGACGAAGACGAAAACCGCCTTGTGCTTTCGGCAAAAGAAGTGGCGAAAGAACGTCTTGCACAGGAAAATGCCGCGAAATTAAATGCTCTGCAGAAAGGGTTCATAACCGAGGGTACGATCACGCGTATCGAATCTTACGGATGCTTTGTTGAAATTGGAGACGGACTTACCGGACTGGTGCATATTTCACAGATCTGCAATAAATTTTTGAAGTCGCCAAAAGAAGTGGTCAAACTTGGCATGAAAGTAAAAGTGAAAGTGTTGTCTGTCGAAGACGGAAAAATTCGCTTGAGCATGAAAGAAGCAGAGGATATTGCGCCGGAAGTGGAAGAAGTGGTCAATGATCAGGAAGAAACTTCGATGGAATATACCGACGAAGAGGCGACCACATCGTTGGCAGGTCTGCTGAAAGGAATTCAATTGGACGATTGACAGGCAGATAAAAGTACGTTATACTAATTCCTATACGAAAGGCAGGTGAATGATATGAAAAAGCTGAACAATAGCAGAAAACGACACACTGGAATCCGTTACACCTATCATTCACATTATCGTGCTTTATGCAGCCGGCATATATAATATGAGGATAAATACAAGTGTTTCTGGTTTCAGGAACACTTTTTTTATGCGAAAGTTTTCTGAGCAAAGAAAAAGGTTTTGTACAATAATAAATCGGTTGCAGGAAAGCAGGTAAAGATGAAAGTTATTTCTATAAGAAAGAATCCGCAATGGGCGGAAACGGCAAAAGCGTATTGTGAGGAAAAATGGAGTGATGTATACGGCGCATTTGAGGATACATTGAATCAATGTCTGCAAAAAGAAAATGGACTGCCGGAAACATGGATTATGCTGGGAGGCATGCAGGAAGACGAGATAAAAGGATTCTATCAGTTGTGTGATGCGGAACCGATGGAAAATGAGACCAAGCGGAGCCCGTGGCTGACAACGCTGTTTGTAGAACCTGACCTCCGTGGATGGCACTATGGCGAGCTGCTTATGAACCATGCCAGATATGAGGCAGGGAAACTCGGTTTTGATAAAATGTATCTTGCCACCGACCACATTGGCTTTTATGAAAAGTATGGATTTCGGGAGATTGGTCTGGAGCGGTTTGCGTGGGGACGCCCGACGAAAATATATGAGACAGATACCTTCGGGAAAGTGCAGCTGGCCGTTTATGACGAGAAAAACTTACCCGGCGATGAGACGTACTTGAAGGTTGCGGCATATAAAGGTGGGTATACACCCGGAGAGAATGGGGCGATGGCACTGCATTTCGAAAAATACTTTGCACCGCCGGACTCTTTTGCGAAAAAGTGGTTTACGATTCTGGCATTTCGCGGAGATGAATTGATTGGCAGAATCAATTTTATCCGGAGTTCCACAGATGTTCGTCACTGGTATCTCGGCGATCTGAGCGTGAAATCCACAGAACGAAGAAAAAGAATCGCCAGCCGCATGCTGCAAAGAGGAATCGACCGAATTCGGCAAAATGGAAATGGTGACGAGTATATTTGTGCCTATATTGAGGAAGACAATACCGCGTCGATTTGTCTCCATACGAAATTCGGATTTGCAGATACAGGAAAATGTCAGCCTTTTGAGGATTTTGTGTTTGGAGAAAATGAAACGACATACCGAATGAATTTATAATAAAACCCAATGCAGAGAGGGGATATCTGGCTGGAAACCACCGGCTGGATATCCTTTTGCTATGGAAGGCAATCTGATAACGATGGGAGAATCCGTGAGAACTGCACGAAAATCACGAAAAATGTCGAATTTTCGCGGGTTAGAACAAATACTGAAAAAAACTCAAAAAAAATGAAAAAAAGTGTTGACAAAAGTGTTGCCGTCTGATAATATATATCTTGCTGACGCGGTAAAGACAAAACAGCAAAACAAAAAAGTTTTAAAAAAGTCTTGACAGAGCGAAAACAGTTTGATATAATATATATCGCTGACGCAAAGAGCGACAGCAAAGAACCTTGATAAC
>ULUR01002408.1_pt1 | contig 176017 bp, 132 predicted proteins | sample 1958651 | NCBI WGS metagenome assembly ULUR01 (sample SAMEA4835764, study PRJEB28245) | human gut metagenome | biome: gut microbiome; material: fecal sample | place: Denmark | collected 2008 | reverse complement strand
TGCAGACACAAGAAGTGGCTATTAAACCTACTATGAAGGTCTTTATGAAGGTTGATTCAGAGATGCTTGACGAAGTTATAGTGGTAGCTTACGGTACTGCAAAGAAGTCTGCATTTACCGGATCTGCGAGTGTTGTAAAGGCAGATAAACTAGAAAAGCGCCAAGTATCCAACATTACCAACGCATTGTCGGGTAGTGTAGCCGGTGTACAAACTACAAGCAGCAACGGCCAACCAGGAACTTCAGCCACAGTACGTATTCGTGGTATCGGTTCTATGGCATCCAGCAGCAATCCGTTATACGTAGTAGATGGAATTCCTTTTGATGGTGATATTTCTTCTATCAATTCACAGGATATTGAAACTATGACTGTACTGAAAGATGCTGCCGCAGCTGCTTTGTATGGTGCACGTGGTGCTAACGGCGTTATTTTGGTAACCACTAAAAAAGGTAAGGATGGTAATGCGCGTGTATCTATAGATGCACGTTGGGGTAGCAATTCCCGTCAAGTAGGTAAATACGATGTGATGGAAAACCCTGATACGTACATGGAGACTCTCTACAAGGCTCATTACAATGCTGCTTATTACAAATTGGGACGTACTCCAGAAGCAGCGCACACCTATGCTAACGCACAGTTGTTCCCTGCAATTGGTTACCAAATATATACGTTGCCTCAAGGTGAAGGTCTTATCGGTATGGATGGTAAAATCAATCCAAATGCGAAGTTGGGCTATAGTGACGGACAATATTACTATACTCCGGATGATTGGACAGATGGAACGATCTCCAGTCAAATGCGTCAAGAGTATAACTTGAGCGTATCAGGTGGTACAGACCGTTTGAACTACTATTTCTCTGCCGGTTACCTGGAAGATAACGGTGTTATCGAAAATTCAGGTTTCAATCGTATTTCTACGCGTTTGAATGTAGACTACCAAGCAAAAAAGTGGCTGAAATTCGGCACCAGCTTAGGATATACTAACTCTAAGAGCAAATATCCGGGCGACCAAACAGCTACTGCTTCTTCAGGAAACGCTTTCTTACTGGCAAATAATATTGCTCCAGTTTATCCGATGTATGTACGTAACGCTGATGGTTCACTAGCTTACGACAAGAATTCAGGTAACAAGATTTATGATTATGGTGATGGTAGCAGTACAAACAGCACGCGTAACTTTATGTCCATGTCAAACCCCAAGGGTGACTTGCTTTATAATAAAGAAGAATACCTGATGGATATCCTTAACGGTAAATGGTTCATCGAGTTGTCCCCAATTGAAGGACTGAAACTAACAGGTTCATTAGGTGCCTATATTGATAATACACGTTATAATGTTTTGGGTAACAAGTATTATGGACAGTCTGCAAGTTACGGTGGTACTGCACAACAAGAACACATACGTACATCCGCCTTCAACCAGCAATACCTGGCTACCTATAAGAAAAGCTTCGGCATGAACAATTTCGATGTTCTGTTAGGTTATGAGAGCTATGACTACCGCTATGAATATAGTTATGCAACCGGGCAGAATCTTTATAAGGATTATGATTTCACGGTAAACAACACTATCGATAACAAACGTGGTGGTGGTGCTCGTGACGAATATTCTACCAGAGGTATTATCAGTCGAATCAATTACGACTTTGATGAAAAATACTTTGCCAGTGCTTCTTACCGTCGCGACGCTTCTTCTCGTTTCCATCCTGACAAACGTTGGGGTAACTTCTGGTCGGCCAGTGTCGCATGGGTTATCAGTAAAGAAGCATTTTTGGAAAATACAGAATGGATTGATATGTTGAAGCTAAAGGCTTCGTTTGGTCAGCAAGGTAACGATGCATTGCTGAGAAACGGTTATGCAAACTACTATCCGTATCTGGATCAATACTCCATGACCGGTGCTAATGGTATATTCTCGGATGGTACACTTTATTATAAAGGTAATCCAGATATCACTTGGGAAAAAAGTAACTCCTTCAATATAGGTACTGACTTCACACTGCTCAACCATAAATTAGAAGGTACAATAGAATATTTCAACCGTAAGACTAGCGACATGCTTTATAATAAGCCGGTAGCAAACTCCAACGGTTACAGTTCTATTCCAATGAACATTGGTTCGATGACTAACTCGGGTGTAGAAATTGAATTGAATTATACTCCGATTGATATCAATAATTTGAAGTGGAACATTTTTGGGAATGCCACTTTCCTGAAAAATAAAGTAAATAAGCTGCATCCTGATTTGAATGGTGAATTAATCAGTGGTTCACGTATTTATCGCGAAGGCGAATCTATGTACCAACTTTATCTAGTGAAATATGCAGGTGTTGACCCCACTACCGGACAATCTTTGTTCTGGGCGAAAGATGATGAAGGAAACGCCTATACAACAGCAGACTATGCTGTCGCTTCTAATTGCAAAGAAGCTACCGGTGATTTGCTTCCGACCGTCTATGGTGGTTTTGGTACTAGCTTGGATTTCTATGGTTTTGATTTTTCTATCCAGTTCTCTTATCAGCTGGGTGGTAAACTGTGGGATTATACTTATCAAGACTTGATGCATGGTGGCAGCAACAGTAATGCCGGTTACAACTGGCATAAGGACATTGCTAAAGCTTGGACGGCAGAGAACCCGAATACAGATGTTCCTCGTTTGTGTGCAACCGAAAACTATGATGCAGGTTCAAGCTCCGACCGCTGGATTGTTTCTTCCAACTACTTGTCTATTAACAATATTACTTTAGGTTATACATTACCGAAAAGAATCGTACGCAACTTGGGAATAGAATCACTTAGAGTTTATGGTGCTGCCGACAATGTTGCATTGTTTGCTGCACGTAAAGGATTAGATCCACGTCAAGGTTATGTATCATCTACCACCTCTACGTATGGTGCATTACGCAGTATTTCGGCAGGAGTGAAATTAACGTTCTAAACTATACTAACTATAAAGCAGAATAACAATGAAAGATATAAAATTTAAAATATTCGCATCGGCACTTGCAAGTGTATTGCTTGTGGGGTGTAATGATTTGGATACCGAACCACTGGGTGCTGTTGTTACAAGCGACCAGAAAGAAGAAGTTGTTAAAAACGACCCAGAAATGGTATCGGCAAGTGTAACGGGTATCACTGCGATGTTCAGTGTATATGGCAATGCCATCCCCACTTCTTTTGGACACGACGACTTCGGTTATGGTTCAATTATGCTGAACTTGGACAGCCGCGGCACGGATATGGTTGGTTTAGATATAAACTATAACTGGTTTACCCGTTCCATGACTTTTGAGGATCTTTTCTTTAACTATCGCCCGACAAACATATTATGGCGTACGATGTACAACCAGATCTATACTGCTAATGGAGTAGTGAGTACCATCGACCCAGCTACGGAAGATAGCTCTCTAAAGTACTACCTAGCACAAGCTTTGTCTATACGTGCATTCGATTATTTCGTATTGGCTCAGATGTATCAGCATACTTATAAAGGGAATGAAAGCAAGCCTTGTGTTCCTCTGATTACAAACGAAAATGCCAATGAGGCTGCTGCTAATGGTTGCGCCCGGTCTACCGTGCAAGAAGTTTACGATCAGATCATGAGTGACCTGAACAAAGCTGTATCTTTATTAGAAGCTACTGACAAGACCCGCGGTACCGATAAGCGCTATATCAGCAAGGAAGTGGCTTATGGTTTACGTGCACGTGTCAATCTGACCATGCAAAATTGGACTGCGGCAGCTGAAGACGCTCAAAAAGCCATCAACGGTAGCGGTACACCTTATAGCCGCGAAGAAGCAGGTGCTCCGGGCTTTACAGAAAGCAGTGACCACTCTTGGATGTGGGCCATTGTAATCGCTGAAACAGACCGTGTAGTAACTTCCGGTATTGTGAATTTCCCTTCACATATGGGATCACTGAATTATGGATACGCTTCAGTAGGAGCATGGCGTATGATCAACAAGAAGTTGTATAATGAGATTCCTGATACAGACGTTCGTAAAGGATGGTGGCTCGATGCCAATAAGCACTCTGACAATTTGAATGCAACACAAGTAGCCCAAGCTACGAAATATGGTTGCCCCGCTTATACCCAAATGAAATACGGTCCTTATAAAGGAGTAATGGCTCAAAGCACTAACGCAAGCGACATTCCTCTGATGCGTGTGGAAGAAATGTATTTGATTTTAGCAGAAGCACAAGCTATGGGGGGAAATCCTTCAACCGGCGCAGCTACTTTACAAAAGTTTGTAAATGACTATCGTGACCCTGCCTATGTTTGTACCGCTTCCAGTGCAACAGCTGTACAGGATGCAGTATGGCAGCAACGCCGTATTGAACTTTGGGGTGAGGGCCTTTCTTATTTTGATATTCTGCGACTGAACAAAGGTATCGACCGTCGTGGAGCCGGATTCCCTGCCGCTTATGTATTTAACGTGCCGGCTGGTGATAACACCTTGATCTACCGTATCCCTGAAAGTGAAGAACAAGGTAACTCATTGATCTCGGCATCAGACAATAATCCGGTAACATCAATTCCGTCTCCGGTTACAGACAACTAATGAACATAGGTAACAAACTGAAAAAATAGCATTATATGAATTTCAATAAATCAATTCTATCCATAGCGCTGTCGGTAGCGGCTGTCATGTTTGTCGGCTGTAGTACCGATGGTTATTGGGACAAAGCCCCGATAGACAGCGAAGTGAAATATACGTTCGACCAGAGCGAACAAACCTATAGCGTAGCAGGTACTGAAACGTTGACTGAAATCAAAGTTTCTCTGACACGCAATACCAATGTAGGTGCATCGACCATTGCCGTAGATGCAAAATTTAACGATCCTGCATTGAGCGGACCGGCTGAGGTAACATTTGCAGATGGTAGTAATACCGCCATTTATACGATTGCAGTAGGTGACATTCAAGTAGGCGTTTCTTATAAAGCGACTCTTTCCATAGCAAAGGATAATACCTCTGTATCAGGCAATTCTACCACAACAATTAATTTAAGCAAATTGTACAATTGGGTAGCAGCCGGTAGCGCTCAGTTCTATACTTCATGGTCAGGAACCATCGACGATAACGGTTTGGTAGGTGACGGTGTAAAAGTGGATATAGAAAAGGCAGAAGGTGGTAATGGTTTGTACCGACTGGTAAGTCCCTACTATTATTCAGAAACAGCAGCCGGTGCAACAGGAGTGACTTTGGAAAAGGGACACCACATACAGTTCACCGTTAATGCCGCTAATGGAGCACCTGTCGGATTCCCAACTACGGTTCAGAAAATGGGTGAAGCGAGTGCAGACGATGGCAACTATTACTTTGCCTACACACCGGGTAAGAACAACTGTGCATTCGAAAACGATGGTAACCTCTATATAATCAATGCCTTGGTAGGTTATGATGAAGGTGGAAGCAGCGTTAGTCTGGGTTGGTATCAGACCGTAGCATTTATCTGGAATGTAAATTATCCATGGTGATAATCATACGATAACTGAACATTTTAAATACCTCCGAATGTCCAACCTGACATTTGGGGGTATTTTTATATCAATCCTTCTTTCAAAATATCCACCAATATCGGCTTTGCCCCACTCACAAAACACTCCACAGCAATTACCATCAGAATAAGTCCCATCAGGCGCATCATCACATTATTTCCCGTTTCCCCTAAAACTTTTACCAGTCGCGTAGAGGCACGCAAGATGAAAAATGTAATCAAGTAGATAAAGGCGATCATACCAATCAGTACACCTTTCATTTGGATAGTATGGGCATCCTGCATCAACACAATAGCGTTTGCTATGGCACCGGGACCGCAAAGCATCGGAATCCCTAAAGGGGTGACGGAGATGTCATCGGCATAAGTTTTAATCTCTTCATCTTTCAATTTCATTTGTGTATAACGCGCCTGCAACATATCAAAACCGATTTTAAAAATGATGACACCACCGGCTATACGAAAACCATTTGTGGAGATCCCAAAGAACTTGAACAGGAACTGACCTGCAAAGGTAAAGACCATAATCGTGATGAAAGCCACTAATGTAGCACGAGACACTACAGACTGTCGCTCCTTATCCGTCATTCCATGGGTCATGGTCAGAAAGACGGGCATAGTCCCGAGAGGATTTGTCAACGTAAAGAAAGAAGTGAAACAAAGCAAAGCGAAAGGTAAAATAGTATCCATAGCTGCAAATTATGTGTTTACGCTGACAAAATTACAACTAATCCCTCAATGTCACAACAATTGGAGCAACTCTTTCAAATCTGTAATCTGATAAGTAGGCTTAAATGGAAACTCGGTACGTCCCGTTACATTATAGAACACCTGGTGCATGCCTACTCCCTGAGCACCCGTTATATCATTTTCCCAGCTGTCACCCACCATCAACGATTCACGCAGCTCAGACTGGGTAGCCGACATGGCAAAATGGAAAATCTCGGGCCATGGCTTCAAGACACCAATATCATCTGATAGAACTACTTTCTTGAAGTAATGGTCAATTCCAGCAGAACGCATTTTGTGGCATTGCAGTTCCTGAAATCCATTGGAGAGTATATAAAGATTATATTTAGGTGCCAAATATTCCAGCACTTCCTGCGCATGGGGCATCAATCTGCTTTTTGTAGGAATAACCGCAAAGAAGTCATCAGAAAAAGCTTTCGCTAAAGCCGCATCCCCCTCTCCTACTGCCTCCAGCGGATAGAGAAAACGTTGACGATTCAATTCTTCCTTTGTCACTTTTCCATCTGCATATTCTGCCCACAATTCGATATTACGCTTCTCATAGAGTTCATAGAAATGTTCAAAAGACCGAAAATAGCGATCATATTCATATTTGCGATACATTTCCTCAAATGTATCACGGGCATTAAAAGAAAAGGCCCAGAGAGTATCGTCCAGGTCGAAAAAAATATTCTTGTACTGCATATAAAAAGAAAATGGCAGGGATAACCCTTCCCTGCCATTCTTATAATTTAATTAAGTTATTTTACTTGGATAACCAGGTATCTGGATACGCTCCAGAAATCTTTCGGATTCGAAATCTTCAGAACGAGCTGATCTTTATCATCTTTCTCCAAAGCATAAGAACCTGCCGGATGAGTGGTCAAGACATCTGCACTCTTGGAATACAACTTAATTTCTTTCGTTGTACGAATATCAACCTGAGTAAAGTAATCCTTATTGATATCACTATCCTTAAGCACTTGCTTTTTCTGGAAGAGACCGGTATTTGTCAGAATATTCTGATCCTTCAGTTCTTTCTTTGTTCCGAAAACAAACCAAGCAGTGTTCAGTGCCTTATCCTGCTCAGCTACGGTTTTAGCTTTTGCTTCATTTTCGGCAGTAAGCACTTCTTTGTCAGTTGACAGGCCGGTCACAGCTGCATCCAGTTCCTGAATACGAATATTCTTGGAGGCAAGTTCAGCCTGCAATTCCTCGATACGCTGGGTTTTGGCTACCAATTCCTGGGTCAGAGATTCTACAGCTTTCTTCAACTGGGTAGAGTTATTCTTGCTACTTTTCAGCATAGCTTCCAGTTTAGCGATCTGCTCTTTGTTTTCCTGCATTTGTTTCTGGATAAATTCAATATCAGTGGCTATTTGCTGCTTAGCTGATAAAGAACCTTCTGAAACCGCACCACGCTGCAAGTCTACGCGGCTCTCGGCGGCATTGATTTGGCGGAAGCCTTCAGAGATATCATTGAAAGTGCCCATCATTTCATCCAGTTCAGCATTACGCTGAGTAAGTTCCATCAAAAGAGAATCATTTTCAGCTTTCAGTTGGTCTTTACTTCCACCTGACAAGCCATCGCACGATGCCATAACGGCCGCACATACAATTAAAACTGCTAACTTTTTCATACGCTTTTGTTTTACGTTGGTTAATGAAGTTATTTAATCGTCTATTCCTGCTACTACTATTACTATTTCTCCACGCGGGTCATTGGCTGTGAAATGCTCAATCAATTCAGTCAGAGTGCCACGCACCGTTTCTTCGTGTATCTTCGAGATTTCCCGGGATACAGATGCCTGACGTTCCGCACCGAAATGCTCTGCAAACTGAGTCAGCGCTTTCACCAGACGGTGGGGAGACTCATAAAACACCATGGTACGACGTTCCTCTGCCAATATCTTCAGACGTGTCATGCGTCCTTTTTTCTGCGGAAGAAAACCTTCGAAACAGAATTTTTCATTTGGCAAGCCCGAAGTAACCAAAGCCGGCACAAGAGCTGTAGCCCCCGGCAAACATTGTACCTCAATACCGTTGCGAACACACTCACGCACTACCAGAAAGCCCGGATCAGAGATTCCCGGTGTACCTGCATCCGATATTAACGCAACAGTTTCACCTGCCTTTATTCTATTAACAACACTTTCCACCATTTTATGTTCATTAAACTTATGATGGGATTGCATTGCGTTCTTTATTTCAAAATGCTTCAGTAAGATTCCGGAAGTGCGCGTATCTTCGGCAAGAATCAAATCCGCCTCTTTCAGAATACGAATAGCCCGGAATGTCATATCTTCCAAATTTCCTACCGGAGTAGGCACTACATAAAGTTTTCCCATATCCGTAATTGCTTTAGCTGAAGTATTTCTTAAGAAGTTCTATAAAATCAACCACCGTTTCATTCTCTTCATCAGGATTAACGGTAGAAGAAAAGAGTTCCAATGCCTTTTCTAATGAAGGAGCAGCGCCCAACTGTCGTATCACTTCATTCATGCGGGCAGTATCACCGCCAAAAATCTCACGGGCAAAGCGGAATGAGTCATTCAGACTGATAGCATGCCGCAGATCAGTGGCCAGTTTTATCCGCTCTGCTAAAATAGGCGATGCAGAAGATATTATTGCGGACGGTTCAGACTCGGGTTTGGACGTGGACTCAGGCTTGGGAGATACAATCTCTACCGGCTTGGTGATTTCAACAACGACCGGTTCTTCTACAGGAGTCGTTTTAACCGGTTCAGGAGCAGCGGCCGGTTCGGGAATAACCACTGGAACGACAGGAGCTTCAGGAATGGCAACTACCTCTACGGGAGTTTCGTCCAGCAGTTTCTGCAAAGCATCCAGTCGTGCACGCATCTGCTGTATATTCCGTTTAGCTACTACCTTCAATGTAGGGTTGGCGTCTGTTGCAAGAACTTGCATTAAATATTTCAGTTCCTGAATATCCAGTTCTATGTCGTCCAATAATGTCTGCATTTCCTTTCGCATCACAAATGTTAATGCCGCAAATGTAGAAATAAATAATGAAAAAATATCGGAAAGCCATTAAAAGTGTTATTTTTGCGGCTAAAATAAACATTTTAAAACAATGGTATTATTCTCGGAAGACCATATACAGGAAACCAATCGTAGAGGAAGAATCGAAGTTATATGCGGCTCAATGTTCTCCGGTAAGACAGAAGAACTGATCCGCCGTCTGAAACGCGCTAAATTCGCCAAACAGCGCGTAGAAATATTCAAGCCTGCCATTGATACGCGCTATTCGGAAGAAGAGGTTGTATCTCACGATAGCCATTCCATTGCTTCTACGCCGATTGATTCATCGGCAAGTATCCTGCTGTTCACCTCAGAAATCGATGTAGTAGGTATCGACGAAGCGCAATTCTTTGATAATGGTCTGATTGATGTGTGTAATGAGCTTGCCAATAATGGCATACGTGTTATTGTAGCAGGTCTGGATATGGACTTCCGCGGTCTTCCCTTCGGTCCTATGCCGGGACTTTGCGCCATTGCCGATGAAGTATCCAAAGTCCACGCTATTTGTGTGAAGTGCGGACAATTAGCCTCCTTCTCACATCGCACTGTCAAGAATGACAAACAAGTCCTTCTGGGAGAAACGGCCGAATACGAACCCCTCTGCCGGGAATGCTATCTGCGGGCAATAAAGGGAGATCGGACTGCCGCCGGTGGATAAACTATAAATAAAAAGCAAAAGCCTTATGGAGCGTAAGAAAATAACATTCGACAGTTTTATCCGTGCTGTCATTCTCGGTGCTATCATCATTGGGGTATTAATGCTCCTGAAGCGATTGAGCGGCGTATTGCTTCCGTTCTTCCTTGCCTGGCTTATTGCTTATCTGATATATCCGTTGGTAAGTTTCTTCCAGCATAAGCTACGGCTAAAAAACAGAATAATATCTATCTTTTGTGCCTTGTTTACTCTCAGCGTTATAGGAAGCGTTGCATTCTATCTGCTTGTGCCGCCCATGATTCAGGAATTCCTGCGGGTAAAGGATTTATTGATAGAGTACTTCAGCACCACTCATACAGCAAGTAATGTCCCCACTACCCTCTCCGAATTTATCCGGCAGAATATCGACCTTCACATCTTAGAGCAAATGTTCAGCCAGGAGAATATATTGGATGCCCTTAAAGTAACCGTCCCTAAGCTATGGTCGCTAATATCGGAGTCTATCAATCTCTTATTCGGGTTCTTCACCGTTTTCCTTATCCTATTATATATAGTGTTTATTTTGCTTGATTACGAAAGTATTTCCGAAGGCTGGGCACACCTGATGCCAAAGAAATACCGTAAAACTGTAACCGGCATACTGAATGATGTAAAAGACGGCATGAACAGATATTTCCGCGGACAGGCATTAGTAGCTTTGTGCGTAGGCATTCTATTCAGTATCGGTTTTCTGATTATTGATTTCCCGCTGGCCATTGGTTTGGGATTATTCATTGGTGCACTGAATATGGTGCCTTACCTACAAATCATCGGCTTTGTCCCCACCATCATGCTTGCCATTCTGAAAGCTGCGGATACCGGTGATAATTTCTGGATCATCATAGCTTCGGCTGCTGCTGTATTTATAGTAGTACAAATCATACAAGATGGCTATCTCGTTCCCCGTATCATGGGAAAAATTACCGGCCTGAATCCGGCTATTATTCTGCTCTCCCTATCCATTTGGGGATCGTTAATGGGAATGCTGGGTATGATTATAGCTTTGCCGCTTACCACTCTGATGCTCTCCTATTATCAACGATACATCATTAATCAAGAAAATATTTATAAGGCAGAAACCACTGAAGATCAACCAGTAGAGGGTATAGAAGAAAAATAATGCAAACTTTTTTCCTCATATTCCTTGCAAATTAAATAAAAGTGCCTATCTTTGCACCCGCTTAACAGCAATAAAGGTTTGATTCGCTAGCTCAGCAGGTAGAGCACAACACTTTTAATGTTGGGGTCTTGGGTTCGAGCCCCAAGCGGATCACTAGAATCAAATTAAAGTCCTGATTTTCAGGGCTTTTTCTTTTACCCCATCTCTTTACTCCCCCATCTTACTCCCCATTAAAAGAGCTTTGAATTTATACTACTTTAACTCATCAATTAGTTTACTAGCACCAAAAATCGCATTTTTAACCCGATATAGAGATAAAAAGGGAGCATAATATAGCACTCTCCTTCTTCCTACAATGCCATCCTCAATAAAAGATACCCTAAAAAACAGATGCCAAGTTTTATGCTATTCATGGCAATCCGTCAGAATCTGAACTTCGAACAATGAGGAACACAGAACAGGAGAAAGCCGAGTCAATGAAACGCTATATTCGTGAAGTATTCATTCTTGAATATGCTAAGAACTTCAAAAAAAGGATATTCAAAGCAAGTATAAAGTTTTACGGCAAGATTCATTTTGATCGTAGACGTTCCGATAACGAACTGAATATGTACTATCATTTGATAGTGAGCCGGAAAGACCAGACTAAAAAAACTATCCCCGCTTACTAATAAAGTATGGAATAATCAAAGGTAGTTTTGACTATGTAATTGGGGTTTAGCAGGTGGAACAAGGCTTTGATAAACTGTTTGTTTACGATCACTATTAAACCGAACGTTTGATTATAACAATATGATGAAGAACGGCTCATCAGAGCAGCTTAAACTACAGGAACTGAATATTCAGTCTGTGAAAGAAAAAGAGAAGCTAATTAAAAGAATTCGTTTTCAACTAATCTTGAAAGACTGGGAACAAGTAGTCAGATTTTCAACACAGATGTTCTTATTGTACCCAACTAGAATGCAGTGATTTTGTTAATTCATACTTAAGTCGAGAAAGTAATCAAACATTCGGTTTATGCTTATCATCGGAAATAATCTTTTCGTCTTATTCAACCAACAGTGATATGCAAATGTAAAATCCTAAAAAGAAAAAGAGTCGCAAGTTCTAACTCCACCAGATTAAACAATGAACTAAATATAAAATTATCACGAAGAGTTATCCCTTTTTATATTTTTTTCTCTCAAAATGCTACAACTAATACTTTTATGTCTATATTTGTAATACTACTATCAGATATTTACTATTTGTTAAATATTAAAATGTAATTTATGAAAAGACAAGCTGTAGAATCATCAAATTTAGCCTCAATTGGTTATGATTCAGAAAATGAGATTCTAGAAATCGAGTTTAACCATGGTGGAGTATATCAATATTTTGATGTACCTCAAAACGTATATGATGAACTAATAAATGCAGACTCACACGGAAAGTATTTTGCTGCATACATTAGAAATAGTTATGATTATAAAAAACTATAGCTATGGAACAATATGCAAATAGAAACGGAAACTCTCCTATACCCTATTATCAGATAGAAAATTACAAAATTGTTGTATGGTTTAAAGGAGGGAGAAGCTTTTTTTTCAGTTACCGAAAAGTAGGAAGAAAGCATGTTGATGTAATGAAGTCGTTAGTGCTCAACGGTGCGGAATTAAGTGCATATATCACAAAAAAATGTAAGATTTGATTATGATTAGTAAGATTGAATTTATACATGATTTTGGGATTTATAAAGATTTCAACTGGGCTGCTATATCCAATTTAGAAATATTCAAAGAGAAAAATATAATTTACGGTTGGAATTATTCTGGGAAGACTACGTTTTCTCGGATTTTTAGTTCTCTAAGAGATAAAAACATTTATAGTGATTTTTCAACCGGAGATTTTAAAGTAGTAACAACCTCTAATGATAGTTTTACTAAGGCTAATCTTGCTTCCTTTCCTTATGAACTGCTAGTTTTTAATTCTGATTACATAAAAGAAAATCTAAAATTAGACTATGAGGGTGACATTAAAGCCATTTTTTTTGAAGTGGGTGAAGATGCCAAAATTGCAAAGACAATTGAACTGCTAGAAAAAGAGATATTAGAAATAGAAGGTAATGATTCCACGGTTGGAAAAAAGAATAAATACCAAAAAGTTATTGAAGAATATGAGATATTTGAAAGTTCTCTGTTCACAATAGAAGCAAAAAAAATTAAAGATGAGCATTTTATTAGTCTAATTAACTTCAATAAATCGAATTTACGTTTAATTAAAGATTACATAATAAATAATATAGAAGCTCAAATAATAAAAGATAAAAATGAACTTTCAAAAGTAAGTAAATTAATAAAAGTTGAAAGTCCAAAGCCAGAACTCAATAGTGTAATTTTCAATATTAACTATCAAAACCTAAAAAAAATGGTTGATGAAATTCTGGTATTAACGCCAGTAAAATCGGATGTTATTGCAATACTTGATAAAAGAAAAGATGCATATAATTGGGTTCAAAACGGTTTAAAAATACAACGAGGAGAAAAGAAATGTTTTTTTTGTGATAATATCATTACTGATGAAAGAATAGAACAATTAAATCGTTATTTTGAAAGTAAAGCATCGATATTGAAAGAAAAATGTGATGAAATTAAGATGCAAATAAACGAAGAAATTGAATATATTAAACAAATTCAATTTCCAAATAGTCATAATGATTTCAATGAAGGGTTTCAAGATGAATATCTAGTTGTAAAAAAAGAAACAAACAACATATTAGAAGAGTATATTAAACATCTCCAATTGCTAATAAAGAAAATTGAATTAAAATCAAATAAGAATATATATTCTTCATTGAGTGTGATTGAAAGTTTTAAAATAGACAATATAAAAAAGTGTATTAAGCAAATAAATGAGTTAATAGAAAACAATAACAAGTTTTCTGCAAATTTCTTTTCCATCGTAAACATGGAGAGAGATAGATATAAGAATCATTTAGTTGCAAGCTTCCTAAAAGAATCTCAATATATTGCAAAGGAAAAGAAAGCTCAAAAAGCTTATGCAGAATTAGGCAAACTGAATGATCAGGTTAAAGAATATCAAAAAGAGATTAGACGTTTAAACGCATCAAAAGAAAGTTATTCAGAAGGTTGTGTTCAGTTTGAAGCTTTTATTCAAAGTTTTCTAGGAAGAGACGATATTACAATTAAGCTCAATGAAGGCACAAATAAATTCAATTTACTAAGAGGAAATGAATTAGCAAAGAATCTTAGTGAAGGTGAAAAAATGGCGATATCATTTTCTCATTTTTTAGTAACCATAAAATCCATACAAGATAAAAATAAATTTTCTGATTATATTGTATTTATAGATGACCCTATTTCAAGTTTAGATGGTAACCATATTTTTCAAATAAACTCTCTATTAAAAGATACTCTTTTTGAAAATATATTAGATCCCAACAACCCTAAACAAAAGATGTGGAAATTAAAATGTAAGCAATTATTTATATCTACGCATAATTTTGACTTTTTTAATTTACTAAAAGAACTTCCAAAAAAGGGATTTAAAAAAGATTCTAGATATTTCATTTCTAGAAGTTCAACTGGATCTATAATCGAAAAGTTACCTGATGTATATAATGATTATCAATCTGAATATCATTATTTGTTCTGTGAAATAATGACGTTCTATAAGGAAACGAATAAAGCAGCTTATCCAAAACTTTTATTAATGCCCAATATATTAAGGCGATTTCTCGAAATGTACACATTGACACAATATCCTATAAAAGGAGAATTGGATGAACGTGCTGACGAAATTTTTGGGAAAAGATTATCTAAAAGAATATGCAAACCCTTTCATTTTTTTAGTCATTTTAATAATATTGATAGGATAACAAAGCAAAGTGAATTTATTGCCGATATTGGAAATGCATGTGAAGAATTAATAAACTTCTTTGAAGAAAAAAATGATAAGCATTATCAAGCATTGAAACAATTTTTTTAATAAAAGTATAATGTCTACTATAAAAATAAACAAACAACTAAATCGCGTTGAAGTAAAGGAATTTGAAATAGACAACTCTATCGTATTTAATTATTTTGATAATTTACCAATAAGTGAACGTGATGATAAATTATTACGCGCTATTTATATTGGGGTATTAGCACTAATGGAAGATAGGATTTCAAGCTTCCTTTCCAAAACATCTAATGAGTTAGGGACTGAGCTTGAAAGTCTTAAAATGATATTTGAGATGAAAAAAGAACTCTTTTATAAATCCACTATTAAAGGAATTCTTGCAGAAGATGACATTGCTGATTTTTTAAATAATTATTTTCAAGAAAAACGGATAAAAGATAAAGCAATACTAACAGGGAATATATCTGGAAACATTCTAAGAAATAAGACCGGAGACATTGTTTGCGAAGTTAATGGAAACTCAGAACTCAAAATTGTTGTAGAATGTAAATTTGATAAGAGTATTCGTCTTGGCGATATTGAATCAAAAGATATTTTTACGAGAAAAGTAGATACAGCATGGAGTCAATTAATAGAAGCTAAAGCAAACCGTGATGCAAAGGTTAGTATTATAGTTTTTGATATATCTTTAGTTGACAATTCTATTTTAAAAAACTATGAAAATGTTGGATACATTCCAGAAATTGGTTTTGTAGCAATAGTAAACTCACAAAAAGGAGACTATTCAAACCTTGCTATTGCATATATGTTAGCTAGAGATATAGCCATTAATGCGAAAGAAATTGAATTAGATAAAAAGTTATTATCTATTCTTGTAAATCGAATAATAAAAGATATAAACGAGATATTATTGATAAAATCTCTCGTGATAAACAATATAGAGAATAATAAAAATATTTTAAAGCAATTGGAAAAATCTTTATTATTAATGGAATTCAATCAAGAATATATGAAGAAATTTTTGAAAGATGGTACATTGACAAAAAAAGATTTATTAGATTTTTATACAGGGGAGGATATAAAAGACAAATATAAACATATTGAAAAAACAATAGATGAATTGAGCAATATTTAAACAGATTATATAGATGTAAAAAGAACTACCATAAAAATGCGTGAAAACAGTGATTCAAATTGTGGTATATGCTTGACATGGAAGATGTAAAATATTAAATGTCAACATAGTAACGTATGTAGAAGAATTGTAAGCATTCGGTGAACTCCGTCTTTAACCAATCTCAGTATTTTGCAAGTTTTTCTATCTCTCTTGACAGAACTGGCAAAACATTCAGAGACGATTTAGAGTTTTTGAGAGTTCTTTGATTTCCAGTTGTGAGGTAAAAGTTTCGCGAGATCTTTGCTGTAGTCCTCGTCGTAATGATGTATATTCTCCAGTACATGCACCAGCCACTCTCTGAAGTTTACTTCGCTGGCTTTACAGCATCCCATCAGGGAATAGATCACAGCAGCATTTTCTGCCGCATCATCATTTCCACAGAATAAATAATTCTTTCTTCCCAAGGTCAAAGGACGTATACTGTTTTCCGCCAGATTATTGTCAATCCGATACCTACCATCCAGATGGTACCTGGTCAATCGGTGGTAAATCTCGTATGTGTATTTGATTGCTTTGCCCATTCTGCCTTTAGGAAGTACTTTGGGGTACTCATTCACCAGCCACTTTTCAAAAGCGACCATGATTGGATAAGATAATCGGCAGCGCAGGTCTGAACGCTCTTCAAAAGAGAGATTTTCTTCATCAGCCCGTCTTTCCACATCATAAAGCATATCTATTTGCGCCAAGGCGTACTCCGCCCTGGATTTATCTTCTTTTAAAGCTTCCTCAAACTTCCGCCTGGCATGTGCCCAACATCCTAGAGGTAGAATCCCTTTCTTGTCCTCATACATCTTGTAGACTTCATACCCGTCTGTCTGCAAGGCACCTTGAAAATCTTTCAACAATGGAATCACTACCTTTTGAGCCCTCGAACCGTGATCATAGTGGAAGAATACCAGATTCTCCATCACCGCCCTGACCATCCAGATGTAGCCTTTCACGGCTTTATGTTTTTCTTCCTTTACTATAGGCAGTGTGAATTCATCCACTTGTATATAGTTGCTCGATAAAACAATCTCTCTCAACCGGTAATATAAAGGCCTGAGCAAATCGGTTGTCTCAGAGAACCAGTCATTGATTGTGGCAGGCGCAAGAGTGACGCCTAATTGCTTGAACATCTGTATCTGTCGATAGAAAGGAAGGTAATTAACGTACTTGTTAACCATTAGCTCTGCCAACAGGGAAGCACTCGCATAACTTTTTGCTAAAGGCAAGACAGGAAGTGCGGGTGTGACAATTATTGACTTCATCTGAACGGACTTATTGCGTGCAATATACTTGTGATGGATGATTCTGCGAACAAAAAACTCTTCAGGCTTATGCTCCAATACTTCTGTGATCTCCGGTTCCAGTTCAATCCATTCCTCAATATTGATATTCTCCGGATAGATATGTTCTTCTATCCGGGGGATATTCTCAGGTATGGGTTTACGCACGGGCTTGCTTTTCTCTTTTACGGCAGTCCGGTTTTTGTAACGGGTGATTTCTTCTTCCGCCAAACGGGCTTCTTCTTTTTCCTCAGACAAGAGTTCCAAACCGTCAAAATCCAATCTGCGCTGCTGAGGATCCTCTTTGATGAAACGCTCACTGGACTTGCCCCACATACGACGTTGAAGATAGGCAACCTGATGTTCCAGAGAGACAATCTTTTGTTGTTGATGGTTGATAGTCTCTTCATAAGAAGATTTCAGCGATTCTACATCCGTCTTATCTTCCAACTTGCTTTTGAACCGACTATTCTCTTGGAATAGCCGGTCACGCTCGGCAAGGAGTGCTTGTATGAATGAGTCTTTATCGTTGTTTAATTCTTCCATTATGGCTATCAACTATGATGTAAAGAGAACCATTATCAGGGAGTTATACAACTTTCTTATCATCTTTTCTATCCACTTTTTCGATGTGGATTCCATCTTTTTCTACGAGTACAATTACTCGTGTCGATACCTTGTACCATCAACATTACATCCTGCCAAGTGGTTTTGTATGTATGGGTTTGTTCATCAAAAACAGATAGTTTGAACTGTCCCTCTTCCAGACGCAAATGGTAAATGACCAGGCCGCCACATTCCATATGCAGGATTTTCACGCTACTACAAGTACGTCCGATGAAAATAAATACATCTCCGTTACGCACGTCTTGCCCCATCAGGTCTTTGACAACACCGCTCAAGGTATAAAAGCTTTTGCGCATATCGGTGGGATAAGGATACAGATAATAACGCATGGAGTCATTCAGGTTAAACATGGCATCAACAGGTTAATTGGATTAAGGTCTTCAGTAGGTCTGTGCTTACTGTACCTCGGACACGTAAGGTGGTTCCACAAGGATAAAGAATTTCATATTCAGCAGAAGGCACAACCGAATGAGGACCGCCGACATTGGGTGCACAAGGCAAAACGGAGTCTGCCGAGTGGGAGACCAAGACAATGGGGACAAAATTTTGAGCGGGTAACCTCGACTCACGCAACTTTTTTTGCCAATAATAGAATTTGGCCTCGTTGATTACTTCATTGGCACAAAAATCACTAACTTTTAAACCGCTACTCTCGTAACGGGAATAGACTAACTCAAATGATTTTAGATTCCACATAACTTTTTGCGACAAAGGTAGCACCGAAGGAAACAAGCTGAAAGACGGGGTTCACCGAATGCTTACTCTTAATTGGACAAAACAATATTGGAAAATCATCTTTTCTAAGAGCATATGAGTTCTTTATTGACCCGAAACAAATAGCAAAGACTGATGATTTTAATAACTATGATTATTCAACCCCAATAGTTATTGAAGGCATATTTGAATTGGATGAAGAAGATTCTGATGATCCTGACCTCAAAGAGAAGAAAGAACCTAATTGGATTGAGAAATGGGTTGATGAAAATGGTTTTGTAAAGGTTAGAAAAACACGGAGTAAACCTGATAGTACATTTGCAAAAGAAACATATTCTCCATATGATGCAAGTTGGATTGAAAATGGATTTGGTGGATTACACACAAAATTGACTAAATATACCCCAACTCCAATTGCTATCAACGCAATGGAAGATCAAGCATCGTTGGAAGAAAAAGTTAATAGACTCATTCAAGATGATTTTATCAAAAAAGTAAGGTCAGAATATCCAGAAGAGTTTAAAAATTTAATAGATGGAGTAAGAAAATTGCAGGAGCGTATTACTGGTTCTGAAGCAGTCGAAAAATTGAATTTAGAACTCAATAAAATTTTCAAGAGGTTTTTGCGGAACTTACTCTAAAAATTTAACCTTCAAAAGAAGAAAATATAAGCGAAGATGATGAAATCAATCAAAATTACTTTTATTCAAAAAAAACACTCCTATAGAGCTTATAAGTTAATCTTATTTTGTAAATTTGTAAAAGTGACAGTAAACTAAGGTAAATATAAAAAATCTACGACTATGTGGCAAGATAATATTTCAAAGAAAGATATGCTTGGATTCGATTTACATGCTCGAATCATAATTGCCCTTTTACAAGAGCAAAAAATGTTACCACTAACTTTGGGCGTTTTTGGAGACTGGGGAAGTGGAAAATCCAGTATTCTTGAAAAAATATATGAAGAATTAAAAACAAAGTCTTTCCAGGATAAAGGAATTTTTACAATTCAGTTTAACGGATGGACTTTTGAAGGCTATGATGACGCAAAAGCCGCCTTAATGGAAGCAATAGTAAAAAAGATAGAAGACGAATTTAAAACTATTGAGGAAGTAAAATCTGTTGCTAAAAGACTATACAAGTCAATAAACTGGATGCGTGTAGCAAAGGTAACAGTTCCTATAGCTACTGCCTATTTTACTGGTGGAGCTTCTATCATTCCTCAGATAATATCTAATTTAAAAGAATTTAAAGATGCTCCTCAAAAAATAATAGACTTACTCTGTAGTGATAAAGCTGAGGATAAAATAAAGGAATTTATAAAAGAGAACCCAGACACACCTAGTCAAGAAAGTCAATCTATACGCGAATTCAGAAAAGATATGACAGAATTATTAGCTAAATCAAATATAAAAGAATTAGTTGTTATAATTGATGATTTAGATCGCTGTCTTCCAGAAAGAATTATAGATAATTTAGAAGCTATAAAATTATTCTTAAACGTTGATAATACAGCATTCATAATAGGAGCCGATCCTAGAATAGTAGAAAGTGCAATAACACATCGATACAAAGATAAGTTTCCACTAAACCCTAGTATGTCAGATGGAGAAGATGCTATGGATAAAAAAATTGTTAGAGATTATTTAGAAAAACTGATACAGGTTCCTTACAATCTTCCTAAATTATCTGATACAGAAGTAAACACTTATATTACTTTACTTTTCTGCGAGAATGCATTTTCGCATGAAGAATTTGAATCAGTTTACCTTGATTTTTTGAATTTTAAAGAAAAAAAGAGATACTCTGCTTATGATATTAAAATAATCAAAAGTCGATTAGGTGAGGAAATTATAAAAAAGTTAGATGATGATTGTTTGCTAATCTGCCAATTATCAGGTTTAATTGCAACTTGTTTAAAAGGAAATCCAAGACAAATAAAGCGTTTTCTAAACATGTATATGTTAAGAAAAAAAATTAAAGATGCTGCACAAATGAAAGATATAAATGAAACTGTGCTAGCTAAACTAATGATATTGGAATATAAATCTCCATCACTATTTGGAGAAATATATCAGGACTTAAACCCCAAAACTGGTAAATCTTCAAAAATCAAGAAATATGAAAAAGCAGAAACTAAAGAATTGCCGCAAAATTGGAAGGACGAATCTACAATACAATGGTTACAGTCAAGTCCCAAATTAGCAGAATTTAATTTATTGGATTATTTTTGGTTATCAAGAGATAAACTAAGCTCTTTATCTTCCTTGTATATGACTGATCCTGAAATTAGAAGTTTGTTTATTGAACTATCAGCTCCAGAACTTCCAGAACCTGTCATAAAAAAGATAGTGGATGAAAAACTCAGAATTTTAGATAAAGAGAAACAACTTTCCTTTTACACACTTCTGTCGAATAAGATAATAGAAGATCCTAGTAAAAGAGGGTTGTATCATTTATTTGAATATACAATAGATCTTGAAACCTGTAAATCATCCTATCAAACAACAATATCAACATGTGGATCAAAAGTTCCACCTGCAGCAAAAAAAGCATATGAACGTCTTTTAAATCCTAAAAAATAATGGGAACATCAACTAGTTACAAAGGCTTGAAAGGAACTCCCGGGTGGAGAGAATTAAGTACTACTGTTACATCTTCGTGTGGAAGCAGTAAAGATAATGCAGCTCAAAGAGCTTTCTGTAAACATGCGAGCTTTGTCAGAGAGAATAGAAGGGGAAATCATGGAGGGGGAAGTGGAGTAGGACATGCAGGAACTAAAGCCGCCAAGAAACTACAATCTACATTTTCTTCAATTCGCCAAACAGGGCTAAGTCAATCATTAGCCTCATGGGGAATGCTTCTGAACGAACATTCTCAACCCAAAGATGTCATTAACTTTCTACTTGAACATGTATGTGGTAGTGCTTCTTCTTTAGACGAAGTTGCTGCAAAACAAGCTGAAAAAATGTTATTAGAAGAAATTTGTCTTGATGCAGAGTCAATCCAAGATCTACAAGACAAGTTTCAAGAAACACTTCAACAGTATTCAGACATTCAGTTGCTTGTAAGATATTTCACATATTATCTCTTCACGCATTTAAGTCAAAGGTTTTATGAAAGTTTGGTGAGAAAAAAGGGAAAAGACAATGCAGGAAGACTATTTCAAGATATAAAAGATTATATTAAAGAATGTGTCATAGATGTTGCTGCTCAACATGATTTACAAAAAGTTAATTGGAATAATGCTGAGGGGCTTGATATAGAAGAACGTATATTTAATGAAACTTTAAATGCATTTGCAGATTATGAGAATTAATATAGAAAACATTGAATCATACAATGGTAAAATCCAATTTCGACTTTCAGCAATAAATGAAAATCGTTCTTTTAATGGTCTTTTAACAATTGCATTGAAAGATTTATATGCATACGCAGGTACTGTTGAAGGAGAAGCATTCGATTTGCTCTTACTCGCATCAACAGTTTACGGAATCGACATACTAGTAAAAAGAGAATATACTGCTTCTGATAAATGGAGTAGAGATTTAGAGTTTACGTTTCCTGTAGCAGACCCAGATAAATGGGAAAATGTACATGATAAAGTAAATCAACTATTACATTTTCTAACAGCGGACTATTGGAATATTGATTTTGTAAAACGAGAGCAAGAACTTAATATACCGATCTATGAAATAAAAAATATATCCGTAGATTCTTATAAAAAAGTATGCTTATTTTCTGGTGGTATGGATTCTTTGATTGGAGCTATTGATTTGCTACATGATAATAAAGATAAAATTTTATTTATATCTCATTATGACAGTATTTTTAAAGGAGCAAAAGCTGACCAAGACAAAATTATTCCTATTTTAAAAGAAAATTTTCCTAAATCATTTGATCATATACAGACCCGAATAGATATTAAAGGAAGTTCTAGAGAAACTACATTAAGAAGTCGTTCTTTTATGTTTTTAAGTCAGGCTATATATGCAGCTAGTAATCTCGCCCCTGATATAGAAATTATACTACCAGAAAATGGAACAATAGCACTAAACCATCCTTTAACAGCATCTAGATACAGCACTTGTAGTACTCGTACGGCTCATCCTTATGTCATAAAAGAATTGAATGAGATAGCTAAAATATTAGGTTTACCTAATAATATAATGAATCCATATGAGTTTAAAACAAAAGGTGAGATGGTAGAAGAGTGCGTAGATAGAGAATTATTTAAAATAACATCTCCTTTATCCTGTTCATGCGCAAAAAGGGGGACAAGAAAGGATATTCGTGAAAATCCTCATGCTATTAACTGTGGAATATGTATGCCTTGTATATATCGAAGAGCCGCTCTACATAAAATAGGGCTAGATACTGAAGATATAGGTACAAATGCTTTAAATCCAAATGACTTAATAAGGGATTTAATGCATATACCTGATATGCCTGCATTCTTGGACTTTTTAGCACATGATCTTTCAAAAAAAGAAATAGAAGCTAATTTGCTTTGTAATGGTTCACTTCCTTTGAATAAACTTTCAAATTATGCAGATGTTGTAGTTAGAGTAAGAAAAGAGCTAAAACAATGGATTGAAGATAAGGGAAATGAAGAAATAAAATATAGAATTCATATATGATTATTGATACCCATTGCCATTTTGATATGATGAAATCCCCTGAATCATATATTCAAGAAATAGAGAATAAAGGGGACATAGTTATTGGTATGACTAATATGCCAAGTCATTTTAAGATGGGAGTTCCTTTTGTTAAAAAATACAAGCATGTTAGACTTGCTTTAGGATTACACCCTTTATTAGCAAGTGAACAAGATAATGAGTTAGAGCTTTTTAAGCGACTATTACCACAAACATCATATATAGGAGAAGTTGGGCTTGACTTTTCTAGAGATGGTTATTCAATAAAAGAAAAACAGATTAAAAATTTTGAATTTGTTCTTCAATGTATAGTTAATAAAAATAAGTTGCTCAGTATCCATTCCAAAAGAGCAGAAGAGACTGTTTTAGAATTATTGAAAAGATATCATATCTCAAATGTAATATTTCATTGGTACAGTGGAAATCTATCTACGCTAAACAAAATATTAGAATGTAATTATTACTTTTCCTTAAATGAAGCTATGATCGAAAGTAATAATGGTAAAAAGCTAATATCATATATGCCATTGAATAGAATCTTAACAGAAACAGACGCTCCATTCAATAAAAAATGTAATATTAATAACGTAATTGCCTATTTGGCAAAAGAACACAATCTAAGTATAATGGAAATTGAAAGTACAATTAAAACAAACTTCTATTCATTAATCAATAATGTACAATGAAATAAAATCATTATCTTTGCCCTCGGTATTCTCCATGAGCAAACTACCGCAAAAGCACATAACAAATCAGTGGGATAATTCATGGGATATACTTGAAGAAAAAAAATAAAGTTTTAAATATCAGCGTGGTAACTCTGCAAGGAGAATCCCAGGCGAAGTATAAGAAATTAAGTAGTCATCTGATGTAGATGGCTACTTTTTTTGTTTATAGACATTAGGTGAAGACATTTATGCTCGTTTCATGACAAGTAGCCATATTTCCTGTTCTTACTTTTGATGTTTATCTCCTTTTTCACCCAAAACAAATGATGGTAAGTGAGGTTTGGAAGGGAATAATTATTAATTAAAAGAACAGTGTGATGAAAATGAAGACATTAAAGGAGGGGATTGTGATCCATGCGGATGGTTTAGGGAAGTTGTTTAAGTTCTCGGCAGAGCATACTTGCAGGAGTATGCTGCATAGCTTGGAAGAGTTTGCTAATATGGAGTTAGTTACTTTTAAAGAATTGACGGCAGGATTCTTTCTCGGCTTTGAACACTATTTGTGGGCTTCTGGATGTTCACGTAATACTTCAGCGTGCTATTTCCGAGCGTTGCGGGCTATTTGTCGAGAAGCAGAAAAGGAGAAAGAGCTGAAAGACGCTAAGCGGCTCTTTTGTGAAGTGTTTATGGGATATGAAGAGACGAGGAAAAGGGCATTAAGTCTTGAACAGCTTCGTATGGTGGCGGATGCTGATTTGGAGGATACACCAAGTTTAGGGATGGCACGGGATCTGTTTATTCTTTCTTATTATTTAAGGGGGATTCCTTTTATTGATTTGGTTTACCTACGGAAGACGGATATTCAGGATAATGTGCTTTGCTATCGCCGTAGCAAGACGGGAAGGGTATTGACGATTACACTTGAACCGTGGATGTGGGAAATTATCGAGAGGTATTTATGTGATGATTCGGGTTCACCCTATTTATTAAGGATTATACGCCAACCGGGAAGTATACCTGAGGAGAGGAAACAATATGAGAGTGCCTTGCGACTTTATAATAAACATTTGTATCGGTTATCTGAACGATTGGGATTGGGAGTGAGACTGACTTCATACGTAGCGCGGCATACGTGGGCGACTCTGGCATATAATGAAGATATACCGGTAGCCAAAATCAGTGCAGGGTTGAGCCATGCTTCGGAAGAAATTACGCATACTTATTTGAGGTCGTTCTCTGATGAACAACTGGCGGTGGTGAATTTGCAAATGGCAGCGTTGGTTAATCCGATGGCAGCAGAGAAATGGAAATGGAAAGGGAAAGAGAAAGAAAGGGGAAAAGGAAATAGGAATGATAAAGAGAGGAAAAGCATTCAGAATGAGCTTCATATTTCTGTTCCGATTCCCGGTAGGAAACGGAACGATTCCGGCGGTAAAGGAACAATTTCCAATTGAAATAAACAAGGAAAGCAGGAAATACTTATCGAAGTTTCCCAGTTTTCTGTAAAAAATCAGTTAAATTACAACACCAGACGCGACAAAAACATCTCTCTTATCCTGAAAGTTAGATTTTGTCTCAAAAAGTCATGTCAATAAATATTATATTCCTGTAATAATATGGTATATCAGTGGAAAAGCTCTTTGTATTGATTAAAAAGCTTTCACTTTTTTTGTTTGAATACATAATTCCCCTACCCATATCTCAATACAGGGGAATCTCATTACTAAATCTAAGAATAGAGGGAAGGAAGAGCTAAGAATTGTCTGCCTTTTTAAAATGGAAGATGATTTTTATCTGTCCAATCTATGGTTGCAATAGCGCCCGTTCCGTTTCCTACCGGGAATCGGAACATTCCAAACAAAACAGACAATAATCTACATAAAAAGCAAGCGCTATGTTAACACTCAGAACAAAACTCGCCCTGGCGGTACTGCACGACATACAGTATAAGGATTACCAGTTAAGTACTTCACTTAATCCTTCGCCTTCCGAAATCGCGTACCTGCTGCAAAAGCTATCAAAAGGACGCCTAATAGCACTGATAGAAAATCGACCGGATAACCAGTCTGATAACCGCCCGGAATCCTACCGCCTTGCCTGTGCATATCATCAAATCAACCTCCTTTCCATTCTTGAAGCATTGGGAGAAGGCGTTTACTTCAACCGCCCCAGTGACGAAAAATTCTATTCCTGTTATGGGACGACAGCCCGCAAACTGGGCATTGTCAATCAGATGACACGCCTTTATCTGATGGAAATTTCCATAGCCGAACTTCCCGTGAACGAATGCCTTATCGAGAACTCCATACCCCATATTTAAACTGTGCAATAAATCCGAATTGCCATGAAACGACTTTATTTGCTGTTCCTGCTGCTCAGTCTGATGAGTACCGTTGCCTTTGCCCAACGCGTGGCATTGCGCACCGACCTGCTATTGTGGGGAACTACCACACCTAATGCAGGAGTGGAAACCAGCATCAGCCGTCATTTCACAATGGCACTGAACGGGGCTTATAACGCCTGGAAGTTCGGCAATGATATGAAACTGAATCTCTACCTGATACAACCGGAATTACGCTACTGGCCTTGCCGTAAGTTCGAGGGACACTTCCTGGGAGTGCACGGACATTACGCTTACTACAATGTAGGACAGATCCCTTTTTTTTCGGGTATGGAAGACATTATTTACCGGGGCGACCTGTACGGCGGAGGCATCACTTACGGTTACCATTGGGTGCTGGGCGACCGCTTCTCGATAGAAGCCGTAATTGGTGGCGGATATGCCCGCATGGAATATGATAAATACCGGTGCGCGGGCTGCGGCGAGCGCATGGGACATTATAAAAGGAATTATTTCGGGCCTACACGGGCCGGTGTGTCACTCATTTATTTCATACGATGAAAGTTATGGTAATCCTCTGTTGCATACTATGGTTCTGCACCTCTTGCACGTTCGATTTTGACGAACCGGGAGTGTGTCCCTACAATGTACGGCTGAATTACCGCTATGCCGGCAGGCCCGACGCCGGACAACTCTCCATGTATGTGGACAACATCCACCAGTTCCTTTTCGATGCGGACGGAGTGTTGAAAGACATCCGGTTACTGAAAGGTGACAGTCTGGAGTATTGGCAGGGAGAGTTAGCTCCCGGACGATATACCCTCGTGGCATGGGGAAACTGGGGATATGAAAGCGATGTAGTACCCGCACCCCAACCCGGCGTGACGCAAATCCGTGAACTGGCAATGACTTCGGCTACGGGAACACCCACAGGGACATCCACAAGCGAATATCGTTCAAACACCGAAAGGCTATACTATGGATATAGCACGTTTGAGATTCCCGCTACGGGAAATTCAGTGAACCGAACCATCTACCTGACCCACTGTCACGCCGTCCTCCGGATTACCGTACATTGGGAAGACGGATATTATCCGGCGAAAGGAACAGGAGGCTATACATTCCGCCTGCGGGGCGTGCCTTGCGAATACGGCTTTCCGGCAGGTTACGACATACCGCTGACCGGTGGTGACGGAGCTTTCACATTTCCCTCCATAGGCAGCCCGGTAATATGGCATCAGGCCAAGGCGGCGATGAACTATAACGATGAACTGACGGGAGAATTGGTAACGTATCGCCTGACATCAGGATCACATCCGTTGCTGAGCATCTACCGGGGTAATGAACGGATTATGAAGGAGATTGACTTGCAACTGTTCTTTCGTAAACTGCCTGTCAATCTGGATGAAAACACGGAACAGGAGTTTGACCTGCTGGTAACCATCGGGCAGAAGATTGTGGTAACACAGCTCAGTTCGTCGGACTGGGCGGAAGGCGGAGGACTGGGATGAAAAACAATTAAAAATTAATAATTAAAAATTAAAGAGGCTGGATGAAAAGGATGAAGAAAATAATAGGATGTCTGGTTGGGGTACTGCTGACTGCGGAAGCATGGGCGGGCGGAACTTTAACACTCGGTTCGCATGTCTTTACGCAGGGAGACAGTCTTCACATAGAACTGCTACTCAATCTGAGTGATGCAAAAGCGGGGAATGCGGAGGCTTATCTGTTCACTCCCGTGCTGCGTGGCGCAGGGCGTCTGCAAGAGCTACCCGCTGTGGTAGTGAGCGGACGTCGCCGTGCCCGTGCCGACCACAGACAGCAGGCGCTTCAACCGTCTCCCAGCTATTTGCCTCCTTACCGTACGCTTTATACCCGAAACCGGAAAGACAGCATTATTTATAAGGTATCCGTTGCCTATAGCCCATGGATGGAACACGCTTCATTGGTGTTGATGCGCGAACGGCGGGATTGCTGCCGGATGAAGATGCTCGGAGTAGAGCCGGTGATAACCGATCTTGCCCTGACAAGCCCTTTCCATGTTCCGCAGGGACAGATATCAGTTTCACAGGTACAAATGGCCGTTTCACAAGGACAGGCTGTAAATCTGCCGGAGCAGACGGCAATCCCGCAGGCAGTTACAGAAAGACATGAAAATGCCGCCAACCGGCAAGAAACCCAAAGTAGGTCGGACTGTATGCCCTGTGCCGAATGTACAGCCATGGTGACTTACCTCACTCCTGATATGGAAACTCAGAAACACCGTTCGGAAAGCGCCACCTTATATATAGACTACCCTACCGGAGTTTATGACGTCCGCCGCGAATTCCACAACAACCGACCCGAATTAGAGAAACTGGACAGGCTGATGCGCCCACTTACCAAGGGGAATCTGGCAAATATTTCGAGTATCTCCATCTGCGGTTACGCTTCGCCCGACGGGATATATAAGGATAATGAAATACTGGCTTCCAACCGCGCACGCTGCTTCAAGGAGTATATGCGTGCCACGTATGCACCCGGGCGCGATCTTTATAAAGTTTCTTCCGTACCCGAAGACTGGGATGGATTGGTGGAACTTCTGCAACGCCGCCCCATGAATCACGGTGACGAAGTATTGTCTCTCATTGCCCGAACCGGCATTTTTGAAGGACGCGAAAAACAATTGATGGATATGCACGGAGGAACCGTATATCGGGAACTTCTGAAAAACTATTTTCCGCAGTTGAGACGTATCCGTATCACGGTAGGTTATGAGGCCCGCGCTTTCAATATCGAAGAGGCGGCAAGTCTGATATATACCCATCCCCGCCTGCTATCATTGCAGGAGATGTACCGGGTAGCCGCATTCTATCGCCCCGGCACGGAGCAATACCGTGAAATTTATGAGATAGCCGCCTACCACTTTCCGGACGACGTGCTGGCCAATATCAATGCGGCTTCGGCGGTAATCATGGCAGGCGATCCGGTTAGCGCACGGCAATATCTGAGCAAGGTGGCCGATGACCCGCGTGCATGGAATGATTTCGGTGTGCTGGCCTATCTGGAAGGTGACCGGAAGAAAGCGGAAGAATGGTTTCGCAAGGCACTGGAAGTAGAACCGGAAAAGGCGAGGAAGAACCTGAAGAAAATGAAGAATGAAAAATAAAGAACGAAAAACAGAAAACATAATAGAGAATAAAAAGAACGAGGAATGGAAATAAGTAATAACCGCATAAAAGTAACAAGCATGAAAACATTCGCTAAATTCTTTCTGCACTTTTCATTGGTGATACTGTCCTGCCTGACGGCTGGTTGCACCTCCGAAGTGGAAACAATAGGCGGCACTCCCGAAATACCGGAGAACCCGCAGGCCAATGACCCTAACCGCCGTTCGGTGGTAATCTCTCTACAAAACAAGCTGATCCTTGTAAACGGTACACCCGAAAGCCGGACTATCACCCGCGACGGTATAGCTGAGGAGGACGAAAACCGCATTGAAAGTTTCGATATTTATGCTTTCGGCAGTGACAAGGAGGAAGGGCCTTACACCTTTCAGGAACGTTTCGCCTACCGTTCGGATGCCGGAACCCTGCCCACAGGAGCTTCCCCTATCGATCTGAAAGCGGACGAGGCCGCAGGGAAAATAAATGTGGTGTTCTACCCCCGCAAGGGTTTATTCACCAAGTTTTATTGCGTAGCCAATCAAACCGAAATGAATGATGCCGCAGGAAATACATACACGAATTATACCCCGTTACAGCAAAGTTCACAACCACAGTCCAGCGTACCCGGAGACATGGTAACAAGCCCCGGAACGCCTACCGAAAGCGATTTCGTTAAATTGAATACCCCGCTCTTAAATCCCACCGGCTTTAATGCTGATATCCTGCTTGCCCCGCTGCCCATGTCCGGTGCCAACAGTCAGCCCACCGACTTGCGCGAATACAGTATGGGAACTTACGTGCGACTGAATGTTTCACTTACTCGCGCCGTGGCACGCTTCGATATAGTAAACGATGCTACGAAGTCTCATTTTACTATTACGGATATCAGTATGGGAAACGGAAGACAGGGTGTAACACTGTTCCCCATTCGTCCGACAGGAGATGTTCCTGCCACAAACGGTCAATTGATTATGTACCCCTACCGCCTTTTCGGCGGACTGAATGCTAATGCGGGAACTACCACCAAGGCTTTCTATTGCTACCCATGTAAAGCTATAGATGCAGGATTTTTGATTTTGAAAGGACTGTATACCATGAACCTGACGGATGAAAAGAAAGAGGTATCTTATCGCATCCCTTTCGAACGTGTGACCGACGGTAACGGTACGCGCATCGAGATAAACCACAACCACCGCTATACGGTGCGGATAACAGAAGCTGACCCTTTTGAACTGACAGCCAATATCCGTCTGGTGGATTGGGAAACGGGTGACTATATAGATGATTACGAGCCCGACAACGGATTGGAGACAATCGCGGTAGCTGATTTGTTGCCTGTGGGTGAAACCACTTATAACATCAGCACCAATATTGTGACACTGGCGCTCAAAGTTGGAAGTAGCTTTACTGTTTCCACTGGATCCAATGCCGGGGTAGCAACAAAACTGACTTATAACGGCAACAGCCCTGCTGACGGCTGGTTGAAACTGGAAGAAATCCCTGTCACTACAACACGAACAGGAGCCACGCAACAAGTAAAGTACAAAATTTCTTTCAATGAAAGTTACACAGGCAATAGTTATCCTCGCGGTATCCTGCGTCTGACGGATAATGCAGGAGGCGGTGAAGAAGTGATATTAATAGATACAACCTTTGGAATTCCTATTGTGGAATCCACAGGTGGAACAATGAATCCCGACGGAGTAAATAAATGGGATGCGGCAGATAATACACACTCTATCTGGTACAGGTGGCCGGCGCTAATGTATCCACAGGTGCAATAACAATCACTTCCATAGGCGGTAGTAAAATTGTGCTTCCTGCAAATTCCGATATTACCGTTAGTCCTACTTCAAGTATAAATACTACGCAAGAATATACTTTCCGATGGGAAGGTACAGATACTACCGACCTGACTGAAAAAGAAATCACCGTAGCCTTGAAAAATGGTTCGGACGAAACAAAATCCGAGAATATCAAAGTAAAATTACTACCTAATCGACTCGATAACTTACAAATAACAAATCAAAGCGCAGGAATCAGTCTTTCATCTATAACAGCTACCACAGCCACGCTTACTATGCCTATCATCAAGGACAAGCAATTCACCCTAACGATGGATAATTATAGTAAACCTACCATAAGCAAGTGCCCGTCATGGCTGGAGAACATTACCCCAGCGTCTACACGTAGCACACCGGAAAGTAAAACAGTAAGTTTCACTTTTAAACTGATAGAGGACGCAGCAAGTTTCGATGATACGCAAATCGTATTCACAAACGCTTCCGGAGGAACAGGAATAACAGTGAATATTGCGAGAGAATTCCAAGCACCCACAATTGAGGTAGTCAGTACAGACCCTTCCGCTAATTCATATATATCAAGTAGTAAATCACTGAACTTGTATCAGTTGAAATCGTCTTATTATTCTACAGCAACGTTGAAAATATACTCTTTGGGAGGAAGTGTATTACAATTACCCGGAGGAGTAGAAGCTGACCTTGCGGAATCTAATACGAAAGAGCATAATTATGTAATAAAGTACCAAACAAGCAGTTTCTCACTTAGTGATGCGAACGGTGGAACACTCTATGTAAAAAACTTATCGGATGATACAAAAAAAGAAGCAATTGCGGTTACTTTTAAATCATCATTGCCCACGTTTACAGCAAACAAATCCGGAATAACCTTCACACGGGCAGCAACAGACGTAGACATGAAATTATCTACAACAGATACAAACCTTTGGGGAATAACTAATTTTACGGTGACATTTAAAGGAGGTACAACTTATAGTTATGATGAAAGCTCAACAGATTCACGTGCAAAAGACTATCAGACCGTAAACCAGGAAAGTAAAACGTCGGGAACCACTACCACTTTCAAATTTACATTTAAGGGTAATGTCATTATCAATGAAACTGCAAAAAATCTATACTATTTTAAGTTTAAAGCAGATGATGTCAGATTTCCCGACTACCAAATTGATGAATGGACAGGTTCACCTGTTGTGTACGGAGTGACAACTTATGCACTGAATAATTACTGGATTTATTCACGGCATACAGAAGAAACGTGGAGCACCGTCAATAGTTCTGTACCTTCAGGATGGAGTTTCGTAACGATGGATCAATACAGAATTTTCTCCGGTAGATCTCAAACTAATTATGATGACATTGCTTCTTACAGCATTAATTTTAGTTCTCTTCAAAAACAAGTTTTTAATAATGGACGACATTGGTCAAAGGACGGATACGGTGATGCATCAGCACGGACCCTTGACGTTAATTACGGCTTTACAAAATCAAGCTACGGCTATCCCCGTAAGACAGAGAAGCATTATTTTTTCTATTGCAGACCTTTTTAAAAAACATTCAAGAGGATTTGTAATCCGCTTGCCTCTAATATTAGGATTTAGAATCCTTCGTTCTTTGACATGTTGGAATGATTTTTATAATACACAAAAGTGTCTCTATAAATAGAATATACATTTTGATAAAAACGTAAAAACCTGTTCTTCGGGATGCTGAGAATAGAAATTATGATTATCTTTGTAAAGCCTTCATCAAAACAATAAGATTATTGATAAAATAAAGGAGGTTGAATTATGAAACGCAATTTTAACAAAGTATTCTCTTCTTTAAAGAAGATAGCAAAAACTAATTTACCTGCCGGAGCACAAGTTCTGTTGTATGGTTCGAGAGCTCGCGGAGATGCTGATGAAACATCTGACTGGGATGTGCTTATCATATTAGATAAGGATAAACTGGAGAAATCAGACTATGACAACGTTTCATTCCCTTTCACCGCTTTAGGATGGGACCTGAACGAACGCATCAATCCTGTACTATATACTCTTAAGGAGTGGGCAGCCAGTAGCTTTACACCATTCTATAAAAACGTAAATGAGGAAGGAGTAGCACTATTATGAAACTATCGGATGAAGAAAGAAAAAGTCTAGTCATTTTCCAGATGGAAAAAGCCCGTACCACTTTGAAACAAGCGGAAGGTAATGTCACTCTCTGTTTTTGGGAAGTGGTAGCTAATCGTCTTTATTATGCTTGTTTTCATGCCGTTTCTGCACTTCTTATAGAGTATGGATATGCATTCAAAAGCCATGAAGGATTAGTCAATCTATTTGGGATGCATTTTGTTAGAACCAACTTAGTAGACATAGAACTGGGACGTTTTCTATCCCAATTACAGTCTATGCGCGAAAAAGGTGATTATAATTGTATTTATAATGTTACTGAAGAGGATATATCTCCAATGATTGAACCTGCAAAAAAATTAATAGCAGTTGCTGATCAATTGATAACATCGCACACTAACGCCTAATTTTTAAGCGTTACCCCATATTATAAAATCATTCTAACATGTCAAACGAGCTTTCGCTTTTTGACATGTTGGAATGATTTTTTGTGCAACTCCCTCCCGGCTTTTCTTCAAGAAACTCATTCCTCATGCCATAATTATTTGAATTATTAACAACGGCAAGACTCTGGTTTTACCGATAGTATTCATTATAAATATTTATAAATTATGGCAAACGAAATCAAGTATCAAATCAACGGCCAACTGGCGGACAACACCGTGACCGTAGACAACAAAGAGGACATGATCCTCGTCCCCGTATCCATCGGCAGTGCGGACGAAAACCGCATCATTGCCGAACTGAAAGCGGAGGACTCCGGTCTGCGTGAAGAAACCATCCGCCACGTCTTCGACCTGCAAAAACGGGTCATCAAACGCATGCTGATGACCGGTATGAGTGTGAACACGGGATTGTATTACGCCTCAGTCGCTTTCCGCGGCGTCATAGAAAACTCCACCTGGAATCCGGCAAAGAACTCCATCGTGGTGAACTTCAACGTAGGCGCCGACCTGCGGGAAGCCATCAAGGCAACCACAGTGGGCATCATCGGCGAGAAAGGCAGTGCCATGTACATCGGCGGCGTACAGGATGCCTCCACCCGTGCACAGGATGCTTCAGCCACGGCAGGACGCGCTTTCACCCTCACAGGCGGCAAGCTGAAAGTGGTGGGAACCGACCCGTCAGTGGGTATCACCCTGAAAAGCAGTTCAGGAAAGGAAACCAAAGTAGCCGAAGACCTTTGGGTGACAAACGATCCCTCGAAACTGACGTTCATCATCCCTGCCGATCTGGCGGACGAGACGTATGAACTCAAAGTAACCACACAATTCGGCAGCAATAGCAAGACCATGCTGAAAGTGCCGCGCAGCGTGATGAAAACCATCTATATAGGCAAAGCACCCGATGGAGGCGGTCTCGGTCCTGATGGAGGTCTGGAAGAGGACCCGTTAGGATAGTCCGGCGGCAGCCGTACTGCTACGGCAGGCGTAGGTGGGCACCTACGGATGGCATAGACGACCGTCTACAACCGACGTAGCTGACCGTCTACGCCACCCGTAGCAGTACCCCCCCGGGAAATGCCTCACAATAAGATTATTAACTTTCAAAAACAGTATAGACAAATGATGAAAACGAAAAACATGCTTTGGATGTCGGCTCTGCTGGCCCTGCTTGCAGGATGCAGCCAGGGGGAGCTTGGCACCGACGATACTCCGGGAAAAGGAGTAGGCAAAGAGATCCGTCTCGTATTTAGTGGCGGAGGAGAGTCGCAGGAATACACCCGCGCCATCGCTTCCGAAAGTGAGAACCAGATAGACAACCTGGACATCTATGTATTTGCAGCCACCGCCGACGGCGGAGACTACCAGTATCTGGAAACGTGGAAAGCCGCCGCACAGGACGACACCGCAGCGAAAACCTTCAAACTGAGCGGTGCCGGAACCGCCCGCAAGGCCTCCATCTTCCCGACGGAACTGAAGGGCATCCCCAACCTGAAACTGTATTGCGTGACCAACAGCACCACGCTCTACAAAGCCGACGGAGACCCGATAGACCCTCTGGTAGCGGTGAAAACCAACGCCGCCACCGGAGCCATAGAAAACGCCGGCACGAAAGCCACTGACTTTGAGAAGTACTGTACCGCCAAACTGGAGCCGGCAGGCACCGCCCTGGGCACTCCATTAGTAATGACCGGAAGCGGCACAACGAAGATACTGGGCAATATCGCCACGGTGAACATCGAACTGAAACGCCGCGTGAGCCGCTTCGACATCGACAATGAATCCGCCAAGACGGGACTGATCATTGAAAGTGTCGCGCTGGGAAACGGACGCAACCAGGCTACCGTGATGCCGGGGACGCTGACCACACTGGATGATGCCGGTCGTACTGCCAGTCTCATTAAGTACCCCGTAACCGAAGGCAGCTATCTGATGCTGCCCAAAGCCAATCAGGGAGTGACGGAGAGCGCGCTCTACACCTATCCTTTGAAAGACACGGACGAGGCGTTCCTCATCATCAAAGGCAAATACCAGAACCCGATGCAGAAAGACCCTGTACCCGTGGAATACCATCTCGACATACAGCGTGCTCCCGATACCGGCGGAGCGACTGCATTCATAGACGTAGTGGCCAACACCCGTTACACCCTGCACATCAAGGAAGTGATGGAAGCCACCATCACCGCCTTCTTTGAAATTGTGGACTGGACCAGCGGCGGCGGAGTCATCGTCAAGCCCGATAATGCCGCGCCCGTAGTGACCGCCCTGAATGTGGAAGGAACCGATACGGACGTCGCCACCAAAGAAATCAGCGTGACGGCCGACGGTACGGAGAAAATCATCACACTGACCGCTACGGCCAGCGGCAAGGTACAGCCGAAGTTCAGCACCACAACGGGATGGGACATTGATTGGCTGAAACATGACGATGCCAGTTACAAGTCGGAAGTTGTGGACGGAGTGACCACCACTACCATGACTTTCAAATACACGCTGACTGCCGCCACTCCTTATGTTCCCGTCACACTGACCCTGGCCAATGAATCGGCTTCACAGGATGAATCGGTTTATACTACGCTGACCATTGTGCCACCCGCCACGGCACCGGTACTGGATTTTGCCACACCGGATGCGGCTACGGGGAACTTCAACTTATACGATCAGGCGAATGGTAAACTCACGATGTACAAAACGAGCAAGAGCAGCATCACACTCGGGGCAAGCTGTCCGTTCGGAACGAAATTAGTATTGAATAATCAGCTTCCCTGGCTGGAAGTTTCGAAGAGCAAATCAGGCCCTGTGCCAAGCACGACGGGTACTCCCGCCACGGATGTTGCTGTTTCTACTCCGGTGGAAGAGTACTATACGCTTATGCTGAAAGACGTGACGGCAACCAGCGATGTAAACAGCAAGTTCGAGATTGTCAATCTGGGAGATGCAACTCAGACACTGGAATTGACGGTGGAATTGCTCGATCCTGCCATTACAACGATTGAACTGACGGGGACAACAGGCGGAGCCGCTTACAATAACTATAAGATTACTGATGTGCCCCGCACTGACGGAAGCACCGTTGAGGTGAAAATTACTTCTCCGCAAGGCGTGACGGCAAGCACGCTGTCGTCCTGGTTCACCATTGCCGAGACCACCGCCTTTGCAAGAACCGCTCCGACGGATGCTACCGGTAGCCAGACGTTCACTCTGACCGTGAAGGATGCCGTAACCGACTTCACAGCCGCGCCGATTGTGCTGAAAAACAATATCTCGGGCATGGAAGACGTGACAGTGCTGGTGAGTGCGGCTGCTGTAGCTCCTTAAACCGTAATATAAATCCTGCGAGCAGCCTGTATGTTAATGAACTATCCCAATTCCCCTCCTCCGTCGGAGGTTGCTCTCCCCCGATAACGGGGGAGCCGGAGGAGGTGGGTGCCCAAAGGGCGGGGTGGTAGGTAAAGTAAGAAATACCGATGAATCATATAAATAAGGAATTATTTTCTCACCTACCACCTCCCCCCGTTGGGGTACTCCTCCTCCGCCGGAGGAGGAGAATTGAGATACTCGGTTAATTAAAACAGATACTCTTATTAATCAGGACGATATGAATAACTTGCGAAATATCAGTAAATAAGTAAGTAACTAATAACAATAATATTAAGATTATGATTAAAAATAGAAAACAGTTTTCCGCATGGGTGATAGGCCTGCTTGCCCTGTCCCTTGCGGGATGCAGCGAAGCGGAAGTGCCGTCGGCCACTACTCCCGGTGATGATCCGCTGGTCAATGACCTGACGCGCCGCGAAATCATCCTCGGCTTTCAGAACAAGCTGAACATAAAGACGGCAGGTACTACCCGTGCCGATGCCCCCATCGCTACGGCCGAAGAGAATGAAATCACTTCGCTGGATATTTACGTGTTCTCTTCGGACAAGGAGGAAGGGCCATATACTTATCAGGAACGGTTCTGTTATCGTTCGGACGGTTCTACGATACCTAACGCTACGAAAATTATATTGACCGTGGAGGGTGACAACGTAGCACTCGCCACCCTGCGCCCCAAGAAAGGCCTGTTCACCAAATTCTACTGCATTGCCAATCAGCCGAAATTGCTGAAAGCCGGAGCGGAATACACCAATTTCGTAGCGCTGGAACAGAGTTCACCGGGTGCGGACTATAACATTGTGACCAAAGCGGGTATTCCCACTGAAACGGATTTCCTCACCTTTACCACTCCGTTGCTGGACCCTGCCGAGGATACGGACATCTTGCTGACACCCCTGCCGATGGTAGGTTCCTACAGCCCCGCACTCGACCTGCGGGATATCAGTATGGGGTCCCGTACCCGCATCAATATGACACTGTCGCGTATCGTCTCCCGTTTCGATATCATCAATGACGAGAAATTGTCACATCTCACCATCACCGGTGTATCGATGGGGCACGGCCGCAAAGGCGTTACCTTCTTTCCGGTGGTTCCCGTGGAAGATGCCGATCCGGACAAGACGCTTATCACCTACCCCGACCGTGACTTTGACGGCGCCAATGCCAATAAGGGAACACAGACAGGGGCTTTCTACAGCTATCCCAGTCCGATTGCCGACAAGGGGTATCTGATTATCAAGGGAAAGTATGCGCTGAACCAGACGGATATACCGCAGGAGGTGAGTTACATGGTAGAGTTTGAGCAGTCGGTAGCGGGTACGGGCGGTTACATCGAGGTAAAGCCTAACCACCGCTACACGGTGCGTATCACCGACGCCGACCCGTTCAAGCTGGATGTGAACATCACCGTTTCGGACTGGACGGATGGCGGGGACTTTGAGTATCAGCCGGAAAATGAACTGGCTATCGGGACACTGACAGGAGCTGGAGCAACCACTATTGCGGGTAACAATACAGCCACCGTCTCCCCGGATGAGACTGAATATTTCAGTATTCCTTTCACCAGCAATTCGGAAGCGGAATGCAGCATTGTCTATACAAGTTCCGCGGGTGGCAGTGCCGAGTGGCTGAAGACGGAAATCACACCGGTAACCCGTGCCGGATCGGCATCGTATACTTGTAAAGTGTCAAAAGCCGATGGATATTCAGGGAATCTTTTCCCGAAAGCCATCATCTTATTGCGCAGCAAGGCAGGGCGCGAAGAAAGCCAGATTGCAGTGAAAGCAGCCGTAGGAGTGCCGGGAATTGCTGCGGCAGCAGATACGCCATCGCAGCCGGATGCGGCAAATACCTACACTGCCGGAAGTGAATCACCGGATGTAATCACAGGAACACTCAGCATGCAGAAACAGGCCAATGCCGGAACCACCTCGTCCATGAAACTTACTGTGACTGCCAAAGGCGGTAGCCGGATTGTAGGTTTACCTGCCTGGCTGAAAGCGGATAAGACGGAAGGACATAGCACCGAGGCTATAGACTATACCTTGACACTGGACCAAAATGCAAAGGATTTCCCCACAGGATCGTTCCCGGCAAATGCGGTGGCAACCTTTGAGATACAAAATCTGTCGGATGCGGCAAAGAAGGTGACGGTAACAGTTAATGTGACGGAAGCACCATAAATAGGAAATGAAGAAGAAATGATGAAAAAGGTCTTTGTGACATAATAAAAAAACTTCTGAAAATAAAGAATCGGGTAGGAAGGAAACGATGGGGTTTTCTTCCTACTTTGGTTTTATTGTTTATCTTTGCAGAAAATAGAATGACATGAAAGATTATCCTATCAGCACAATGAACAGCGAATAAATTCCATTCTATAACCTAATTGTCCTCTAAGTTGAAAGAGGCCTCACAGATTATTAATCAAAACCATCCCAAACAAGATACTCACCAATAGAATTTAGAAAACATGAGTAAAACTATATACACAATAGATTCGAGAGATAATACAATGCTTGAAGTTATGAAACAATACTTCAATATCTCTGACTTACAGATGGGCAAAGAGATTAACAACATGCACGACATTTTAGTAGAACTATTAGAGAAAAAAGGTATATCATATTCAGTACTAAAGTCAGTTTTAATTCCCCAAAAGAAACATCATGAGATTATTCTCGTTTTTGATACTCTACAAATAGAAGATTCTGAATACGGGGTAGCATGTTATAATGCCGTAATTAAGCTTTTAGACAAATCAGAATCTCATAGCTTCTTATGCGGTGATTATATTTCTAAAATCAACACATCATGGAAAAACGCAAACGATTTATTATATCAAAGTTTATCTGAACATATTAATTTATCCCAGATTGAGTATAAATCAAGTGAACAGCTATTCTTCATTTACATAAATAACGTCTCCAATAATTTCATTGGCAGACTAAAAATGGGTTTACAAAATTTTCAGGGGTTCGTAGGAATAGCTGATGTAACATTATCCTCTACTCTGAAAATTTACATATCTTCCATTCTCACAAATGGATTCATTCAATATCATGATATTATATTGCAACCTTCCTCCGATCAAGACAATTTTTTTAATGTTAAAGACAATAATGAATTTGGTTATGACTTTGAGTCTAATGGATTTAAGATTCGCTGTATATACGCAGATTTATTTAAGACATTTTTAACCTACAAAATAGAACGAGTGTATTTTAATATCATAGATACTTCCGATCAAGCTATGGCCATCAATTCCATAACCCCTGTATTTCAACGTCTGAATACTTCAAAGATTATTATTACTTCGGAGAAATTAGAATATCTCAAGCAAAAAAAGAGTGACACCATGCAAAGAATAGGCTTTAGTAATATCACCCCTGAATATTTAGCAAAGAAAATAAAAGAGAATATAAACTCAAATTATCTTTTCTGTATGGAGTTCAACGATATATATCAAATTGCAAAATTCAATATAATGCTCGAAATTCATTCTTACAAAATACAATTAGGTTTAAAATATGATTATATAAATAACACATTATCACTAATTACAATGTATTAATAAGAGAAAAATTATAAAGCCTTAGCCTATTTCATCTTCCCCAAAATCTTAGGAAACTGCCAAAAGAACAACAGCGTACAGCAAATTGCAGCCGTAGCATCGGATATAGCCTCAGCCGCATATACTCCGGTCACTCCCATATAATGCGGCAGTATCAGTGCTAACGGAATCAACAGAATAGCCTTGCGGAGCAAAGCGATAAAAATGGATATCTTAGCCTGCCCCAATGCAACAAACATATTCTGACAGGCACGTTGCAAGCCGAAAATAGTCATACCACCCAGAAAAACAGGCATGGTCCAACAGACCGTTTCTATCAACTTTTCATCACTTGTAAAAGCAGATGCAACCGTTGAAGGGAACAGGATCATAAGCAGCATCAGAATCAGATTAAAAGAGAACATGGTGATCAGTGCAATACGGAAACAATCCTTCACACGCTGCTTGTCACCATGGCCATAATTGTAACTTACAATCGGAATAAAGCCTTGCGCAAACCCCGTCAGCGGCACACTGGCAAATTGCATCGAAGTTTGTAATATCGTCAACGCACTGACGTAAATATCTCCAAAATCTTTCAAGCTACTATTCAGCACAAAGCCCACCAAACTCTCTGTACTGGCCATAATGAACGGAGATACTCCCAGTCCCAACATCGCAACAACAATTCCCCGGTTCAACTTCATATAGCGCCTCTCCAAAGGCAGAGAAGCCTTCCGGGAAAACAGGAAAGACAGTACCCATGCGGCACTGCAAGCCTGAGAAATCACCGTAGCCAAAGCAACACCTTTCACCCCCATATCAAACCAGAAGATAAAAATAGGATCAAGAATGATATTTAATAAAGCTCCGATTAAGACAGAGTACATGGCAATGGCAGGACGCCCCTGCGCATTGATAAAGGAATTCAGTCCGCTAGAAATCTCTACAAAAACAGTTCCCAGCAAATAAATGGAAAGGTAATCGACCGCATAACCCAATGTATGTTCCGAAGCGCCTGTAAAGAGCAGGATAGGCTTCATGAAGGTATAGGCAATGAAGGAAGTAATTAAAGTAAATAGAATCAGCAAGGTAAAACCATTCCCCAATATCTTTCCGGCACGCTGGCGGTCACCTTGTCCGAGGGCTATGGCAGCCAACGGTGCACCACCACCGCCCACTATTGCTGAAAAAGAAGAAATCAATACCACGAGAGAAATTGTTACCCCTACGCCTGCCAATGCATCCGTCCCGATGCCCGGTATGTGTCCGATATAGATACGGTCGACAATGCTATAAAGCAAATTGACGAATTGTGCTGCTACTGCCGGAAGCGCCATCTTGAAAACCAGTGGCAACATACGCTCGGTTCCCAGACGTTCTTCATATTTATTGATCATCGTGATTCTTCTTTTCTAAAAACGAGTGCAAAGGTACAAGAATTTCCACTCGACCCCAAAGTAATGAGGGCGGCTTTTACAGGAAACGGAAATAAAACACTTCTACTAGCATTACAGAAGAAAAGTGTCCCGACAAAACTGTATCAAGAGCTATGAACCCTAACTATAGTTTCCTCGATTGTGAAGGTATAGTGTAGAAAAATCAGAGTTAAATATCTACAAGAGTTTATATTTTGCTTGCCCAATTGTATCTAATTGGGTACATTTGCACAATGAAAGCAACAGATAAAAAGGACAACGACATACGCGAATTGTATTTCTCAAATGAATTCACAGAGTTTTACACATGCTACAAGACTACAATAAACAAATTAAGATTGCAGAACGGATATTAAAAGACTTTGAGTTATGAGAAAATTAGATGAGAATAAATTAGCCAAGCTACATACAGCAGGTGAACTACTGGACAATAAATATGGAGAAGCAGGAACTGAATCTCGTACAGTTTTTCATGAGAAGTCAATAGCATGGTATTATGGTGAGATTTTACGTGATCGTCGAAAGTAACTAAAGATAACTCAACAGGAGTTAGCAGAGAAGGTTGGTACGGCAAGAAGTTATATTGCCCGTGTAGAAAAGGGAGAAACAGATATTCAGATTTCAAGTTTCTTCCGTATAGCCCGTGCCTTAGGCATCGAGTTCACACCTACGTTTTTATAATTCACTGAAAATATAAAATGAAAGTGTGTCACAAACCCAATAGGTAAATGACACACTCTTAAAATAGATATTAGCGATTTGCTTTACGCTTCTTCACCTCATCCACGAGTTTTGAAAAGGATTTATCCCTTTTACGCTTTTCATATTCGGAAGTGGAGAAATGCCACGCTTCCCGTCGAAGTTTCAGATAACTTTCATAAACCTTACGGTCCAATACACCACTACTTACCGCTTCTAAAACGGCACATCCTGGTTCGTTGATGTGCTTGCAATCCTTGAAATGACATGATGCAGCATAATCTGAAATCTCCAATACCTCTGCAAGAGAATCGGGATCGTCAATGGCCAAGCCAAATTCCCGGACGCCCGGAGTATCGATTAATACACCTGAACCGTCCATCAATACCATCTCCCGACGAGTAGAAGTATGTCTTCCTTTTCCCGTGGACAGGCTGATATCAGACGTTAGTAATACCGATTTCTCGCAAAGCGCATTCACCAGAGAACTTTTCCCTACACCTGAAGAACCGACAAACACAACCGTTTCGCCTGCCGATATAGACTCCCGTAATTGGAGAATCGTCTGAGGTTGATGAATACTTGTAAAAAACACCGGTATCTGACGGGCAATGTGTCTGACCTGTTCTTCAACTTTCTGCTTGTCAAACCCTAAATCAGCCTTATTGAATACCAATACAGGATTAATATTCTCTTCCTGCATCTGAACCATGAAACGCTCGGCTCTGCGAACATTGAAATTATCATCAAGACTTTGCACAATAAATGCCTTGTCAACATACGAGGCAATAGCCTGTTTATCGGCAACCGTTCCGTTTTTCTTGCGATATAAAGTCCGTTCACGAGGCAGCATATCCACTATAATCCCATTATGTTCGTCGAATGGTTGAAAAAGCACCCAATCACCGGTACAAGGGAGTTCAAAGTCTGATTTTCCATACATCATATTCCCCGTCAGTTCGCACTGAAACAGGCCGTTTTCTGAAACGACCTCGTAGCATGTACGGTGTACGATAGATATACGTCCATGTGTAAGGGCATTGTATGTTGACTTTTGCTTTAGTTGGCTTAACTTGTCATTCCAACCATAATTATTCAAATGAATCATTGTTCTATCTTTTTTGCAATAAAAAATGTATAACCGTAGAATGCTTTATACTTGCTGTATAGTTCTTCTTCATCAAACTGAAGCGAACTGAATTCTTCGGCGATCTTATTTCCCGCATATTTATGAAGGAAGATTTTCTGAGCTTCAATCTTTGCAGCAAAGTAATGCTCTGTCCAGCAATTTTCCGGCAGAATAAATGTAGCGACGGGAAGATATCCTGCTTTGTGTATCTTGGCCACCTGATTGGGAATCGTATCTATTTCAGGATACGCATTCACCCAGAAGTCATTGATTTCCGCAGGACGTTCGTCAGTAAACCACGAACTTTCAGAAACGCCAATGTATCCTCCTGTTTTCAAATATCTACGCCACTCATTCAGTCCCCGTTCAAAACCAATATTATAAATGGCTCCTTCCGACCAGATCAGGTCTAATTCCTCATTCTGAAAAGGAAGGTTATCCATAGAACCGACAATGCCTTTCACTCTATCCTGCAAACCTGATTGCTTTGCATTGCGATTGAAGATATCAATAAAGTCGGGAAAAAGGTCAAGTCCGGTGATCTGCCCGGGAATGTGTCCGGCCAATACCATTGTCTGTCCTCCTGTTCCACAACCGATGTCGGCTATAAGGGATTTATCAGTGAGGTTATCTATAAAGCTCAGCGCTTTCAGTGTTACGTCAGGACTTCCAGGTCCTTGGCGTTCCATATTGGAGAAGAAGTCACAAATTAATTTAAGTTCGAAATCGTGAATTGTTTTATTTTCGTTACTCATTTTCTTAATGTATTTTGCATACACGGAAAGCATAACAATGCCTTCATCATTGTACGCAGATTAAACTTGAATTATAATAATAGAAAACTACTCTCGAAAGGAGTTATCCGAGAGTAAACGAAGGGACAATCTGTATCAGAAACACAGATTGTTTATTAAACCAAATCCGATTTGAATGTCTTTGTCATGGTGCAAAGATAAATAATATTTTGATTTACAGCAAATTTCATGTATTCTTTTCACCCTTCCACACATCTGCATCTCCTTATTCATCGGTCTTAGCGGGTGGAAGGGGGAAAGACAGCATACAGATTACTGCATTGATAAGTAAGACATTGTACAGGTTTACATAAAGCATTATGAAGTATTGACAGCTCAGGGCTGACGCATTAAAAATACTTCATTGATAAAAGTTCACAAAGTAGTTCATTATCCCATCCTGCGGCCTTTCTTTTCCCTTTTACGCTTCCCTTTCTTTCATTTTTCTTAATGACCATCAGCGCTATTTTATTCATAAGTGAAACATTTTGTGCCGCATTTCCGGTTTTTCTGCCTGCATCTTCATTAAAAGAGACATCCAACTGCCAATGCAAATTGTTTTCAATAGTCCAATGTGCTCGTATAGACTCTGCTATTTTTTGAGGTTCAAGTCCTAAAGAGGTGATATAAAACCTATGACTTACAGAGATTTCGCCTGTTGTTTTGATTGTTCTTTGTGAAGATATTCTCACAACCGCCCTCAATCCCTTCCATTCTTTCAACATTCCGGTTAACGCCTGGCAACTGTACACAAAACATTCACGGCGTTCGTGTCTGCCATGAGCCTCTTCCTCTGTTATATATTTGCCGTATCTGGTGGCATAATATGCTTTGTTGACATCTATATTTTTCTCATCCAAATCCTCAAACCATCCTTTGACGGTATTATAGAGATTCTTATGATTTTCTTTCAGAGCTAAAACATAATCGGCTCCACCTTCTATTATCTTTTTAGCAATATCTGTTTGGCAACCCATTGCATCAATGGTTACAATACACTTGACTAAATCCAATGCTTCCAGCAACAAGGGGATAGCCACGATCTCGTTATGTTTTTCATTAACTTTCAGCTGTCCAAGACTGATTCCATTAGCGGTAGCCCAGGCACTAACCATATGAAGTTTAAAATCAGGATTGCCAGTGGGGTGAGAGGAATTACATTTGCTGGCACCACGAAGGGTCTTGCCGTCAATAGCTACAACACCCTCATATTTCTCGCAGATTTCAAACATCCAATGCCGAAAAATACGTTCGAAATACTCAGGATTCAGAGCGCTGAAAAAGCGATTAAAGGTATCGTGGCTGGGGATAGATTCCAACCCGGGCAAGCGTTCGCGGAAAAAGTCAATCTTGGCATTGCCGAAATCTTCTACTTCATACCAGGATTCTGCACCACATATTACAGCGGCCATTGAAATATAAACGATAGCATCGGCAGAATGTACACGTTTTCGGTCAATACGAGGATCATTGATTTGTTTACAAATACTAAATATTGCCATTGTTTTAGTCAACTTATGTTTCTTAATTTCTTATAAAGATAAGAATTTTAGATAACATATGAAAGCAATTAGTGCATTAATTATCAATTATATACAGGGTGCATTTAATAGATTAACTATAAGTATTTATGGTAAAAACTATAATGCGTCAGCCCTGATTGACAGCTGTCAACAAATCTACTGACAGCAATCAACATACTTGCCGACAGCTGTCAATCAACTTATCAATGGCTATCAACATCAGTTAATCCTTATAACAAAACTTATGTATCCTATATATACATGCTGCCGATGGATGATCTCCCCTCCCACCCGCTAAGACCGATGAATAAGGAGATGCAGATGTGTGGAAAGAATAAGAAAGAGAATGTAAATATGAAGTCATCCAAGGAAAGAAAAAGCAAAAATTAAGAGGTTTGTAATGATAATATATAAAGGAAAGATTTACCTTTGCACCCCCAAAGAAAACCAGAACTAAGAAATTATTTAGTGTTTATGAATACAAAGGTCAAAGGATATATATTGGGAGCCGTTGCTGCCGCCACTTATGGTATGAATCCCCTCTTTACCCTTCCACTATATAAGGAAGGAATGAATCCGGATTCTGTTCTTTTCTTCAGATATCTGTTTGCCATTCCCATCCTAGGGATTATGCTCAAAGCGAGAGGTAGAAGTTTTAGTCTAAAGCGGAAAGAAATATTGCCGTTAGTCATACTGGGATGGTTGGTCGCCATTTCTTCTCTCACCCTGTTTCAAAGCTATAACTATATGGAAGCCGGCATTGCCTCAACAATACTGTTTGTCTATCCTATTTTGGTGGCACTGATTATGGCTGTCGCTTTCAAGGAAAAAGTCACATTACAAACAGTCTTATGTATCTTTCTGGCTTTAAGTGGTATTGGGTTACTATATAAAGGAGGAGACGGTACAACGCTTAGTCTGGTTGGTGTTGGGTTAGTCATGGCATCGGCCCTCTCCTATGCTATTTATATCGTAGGGGTAAACCGACCGATATTAAAGAATGTGGCAACGCTTAAAGTTACTTTTTATGTATTGCTTTTCGGCCTATCGCTCTTTTTAGTCCGTGTAGATTTCGGGCAAAGCCTGCATGTTGTCGATAAATGGTATTTATGGGGGAATCTGATTGCATTGGCAATCTTCCCCACAGCCATATCCTTCCTCTGTACTACGCAAGCTGTGCAATATATAGGTGCTACCCCTACAGCCATCCTCGGAGCTTTGGAACCTGTAACGGCTGTATTCTTCGGAGTAACAATCTTCGGAGAAAGTCTGACACCCAGATTGTGTTGCGGAATTGTATTGATTATCCTGGCTGTGACATTTATTATAGCCGGAAGCAATATTACGACACATTTGGTACGGTTCAGGAAGTTATTCCCACGATTGCCGATAAAGAAAAAGGGGCATTAATTCCTGCATATTTTATTTAAAATACTACTCATCCGGCAGTCACATGATCTGAATCCGGATGAGTAAATTATTGCCGTATTCAGGAGAATATTCCTGAGTAAGACACCCTCTATCGCCTTTCTGTCTAAATTCTGTTATCTTCTGTCCAATTTCTGTCTTTGCCCGTCAGTCTCTGTTAGCCATTGTCTAATTTCTGCCATAGAGGAAGTACATCCTCCTGTATCTTTGCCTTAAACTTTTTAATATAAATTATTATGAGAAAACACAGATTCTATTCTTTATTATTAGCCGGTATCCTCCTCACTGGTGGATTTAACGGCTTGATTGCAAATCCCTCGACACACGCATATGTGGAGCAACAAACGAATGTAATCAAGGGAACCGTAACAGATGAAAAGGGTGAGCCGCTGATTGGCGTAAATGTCACTGTGAAAAATGCATCGGTTGGTGGCATTACAGATGTAAATGGCATATTCTCTTTAAATGCTCCCAACGGTAGTACTTTAGTCATATCCTATATTGGATATATAACTCAGGAAATTATAGTAAAGGGAACTACTCCTTTAAAGATTACTTTGGTAGAAGACTCCAAAACACTGGACGAAGTAATCGTCATTGGTTATGGAACTTCCCGTAAAAAGGACATTACCGGTTCCGTGTCTTCAGTCAAAGCCGAAGAACTCAACTCAGTGGCTTCCTCCAGTGTGAGCCAGATGTTACAAGGAAAAGTATCCGGTATGAACTCTATCCAAAGTTCAGCACAGCCTGGAGCCGGGATGAGTATTAATATTCGTGGCGCGGCATCCCCAAATGGAAGTAACGCTCCCCTTTATGTAATAGACGGGGTACCTTTGCAAACCAATTCAACTGCGGATCCGGGTTTACAATCTGGCTCTTATGATTTAAGAACGGGCGTAGACCGCGACCCGCTAAACACCATTAACCCGAATGACATTGAAAGCGTAGAGGTACTGAAAGACGCCTCTGCCGCTGCAATCTATGGTGCTTCTGCGGCCAATGGTGTTATACTCATAACTACTAAAAGTGGAAAATCGGGCAAGGTAAAAGTGGACTATAGAAGTACGTTCACCGCACAACTCCCCAAACAATACCCGGAAGTAATGAATGCACATGACTTTCGTGAGCAGACCAACCTTTGGACAAAAGAGTATTACCTCTATCAGAATAAGATGAGTGTATACGGCACGAATCCTATCGACTTCAGCAAATATACCCCTATCTTTGCAGATGTAGATGCCTACAAAGCCGATACAGACTGGATGGACGAGGTTATGCGGAATGGCTATATCATCGACCAGAATGTCTCGGTCAATGGTGGAACGGAAAAAACCAGGTATTTCTTCTCATACAACTTCTACGATAATGTGGGCATGTTAAAGAACTCTGACCTGGCTCGTCACAACATTCGTTTGAATCTCGACCAAGTATTCTCCAACCGCTTCAAGGCCGGAATCAAAATAAACTATTCGAATGTAAAGGCTAACAGTACTTCTATCGGTTCGGCAGGAAATGGAGATAACATGGTACTGAACGCACTTCGTTTTGGTCCCGATATTCCGGTCAAAGATGAAAATGGCGAATACACTTCATCACACAATAAACTGATCAATAATCCTGCTTCATTTCTCGATATTCAGGATAAGACAATCACCGAACGTATATTTATCGCACCGACTTTTGAAATCAAACTTATCGACGGTTTATTACTGAAAGGTGTCGGCGGTTATGACAATCAGTCAAGTACGCGTGACTTTTATCTTCCCACAACAGCGAAGAACACAACCGTCCCTGAGGGTATGGCACAACTTGGATATAACAAAGTAACCAATATCAGTGCTGAAACCTTCTTGAATTATGAAAAAATATTCAAAGACATACACCGGATATCAGCAGTATTGGGTGTTGGTTATTATAAAACATCCGGTAACGGCTTCCGACTGACCGGAAGAGGGTTCTTCACAGATGCATTTGGTTCGAACAATGTAGGTATTGCTTCAGTGAAAGATAAAGAAGTGATTAACTCATGGAGGTCTGAGCGTACTAAACTCTCACAATTTGTCCGGTTGAACTATTCGCTAATGGATAAATACATCGTTACCTTTACTGCTCGTCGCGACGGGTCCAGCTACTTTGCCGAAAATAACAAATGGGGTATTTTCCCTTCCGCTTCTTTGGCATGGCGTGTCAACGAAGAAGCCTTTATGAAAGACAAAACTCCGTTTAGCGATTTGAAACTACGTGTAGGTTATGGTACGATGGGTAATGAAAACGTGATTGGCACAAATGCACAATCCCTTTATAAATCAGGCTATAACTACTTGTTTGGCAACACGATGAATACTGGTCTTGCTTTGACACAAATAGAGAATCCGAACCTGAAATGGGAGACGAACTATACCTTGAATATCGGCATTGATTATGGTTTATTTAACCAGCGTATATCAGGTTCTATAGAGTATTTCTATCGTGGAGTAAAAGATCTGCTCGACTTTCAGACATTACCCTCCAGCAATCCGGTAGGTCGTGTGGCAGCCAACATAGGTGAAACAAAGAGCCAGGGATTTGAGTTTTCTCTTCGCAGTGATAACCTGACTTCAGAAAAGTTCAAATGGGAAACCACATTCAATCTATCTCATTTCAAAACAAACTGGGTCAAGCGTAATCCGGAAGTGGCTCTACCTGAATATATTGGTGAAAAAGATGAATTGGACGCTATCTATGGCTGGAAAACCAACGGTATTGTAACCTCTGCTTCCGACAAACCGAGCTATATGCCCGATGCTGTCGTGGGAAATGTAATCTATGAAGATATAAATGATGATAAAGTGCTCGATTCGAAAGATGTGGTGAAGTTGGGTAACAGTACTCCCCGCTGGATGTCCGGTCTTGGAAATACATTCAGTTACAAGGGATTCGACCTTAACATATACTTCTACGGTGCCTTCGGTTACAAAAAATGGAGAGGACAAGTGCCCGATGCTGCCATTATCGGTAATAACGGTACGGCTGCAGGAAATACTTACAAAACATTGATGACAGATATATATAACAGTCAGACAGGAAAAGGCTGGATGCCCGGTATAGCGACAAATGTATATAGCAATAGTAACCCTTCCGGCCAGAATGACTTCTTCCTGATGGACGGTAGTTATGTAAAACTCAAGAATATTACATTGGGATATACTTTGCCACGTTCCATTTTTACCAGTAGCCGGTTCATACAGGGTGCACGCTTCTTTGTGGATGCCCAAAACATTGCCACCTTCACCGGTTATAAAGGTTTTGACCCTGAATTGAGTACTGACAATCCTTATCCGCAAGCACTCTCCTTGTCCTTCGGATTTAATTTGAATTTCTAATCACCTATAAAAGAAACACATTATGAAAAATAGTTTTAAATATATTCTGATGGGTATTGTACTTGCCGGTGCTACCCTCGTATCCTGCGATGACCTTCTTGAAACAAAGAACTTTTCAGATATGTCACCTTCCAATTTCTTTAAGACTGAAGGTGATATGGCAGCGGCCGTAACCGGTATATACCTCCCTTGTACCACTAATTGGGGGTATTCCGATGGAGGAACAGGCAAATGGTATAACGCTCTTTTCAATGCCGATATCAATGCGTATTATCCGGCAGGAATGGTTACAACTGATGCAGTCCGTCATTATTCCAGTAATATATTCGATGAATTTACAGTAGGACCGGCAACGCAAGGTGCACTGATTAATACTTATAATATAATTCGTTTTGTGGCCCGTGCAACCGATGTTATCAACCAAATCAGTAAAAGTAGCGGTGCTACCGAGGACATTCGCAACCGCTTCATTGCAGAGACAAAAACACTTCGTGCTTTCTATATGTACACTTTGCTGGATTGGTATGGTCCTGTTAATGTAAAACTAGACCCGGAAACTTTGATGGACAATTCCATTCAGCCTCGTCCGTCCGTAGCCGAATATGTGGCAAACATCGATAAAGATCTGGAAGAAGCCATTGCCACCACTTCATTTCCCGACAAGTATAACAGTGATGAGCTGAATTGGGGACGAATGTCTAAAGCTATTGCCTATGGCATCCGCATGAAACTGCACATGCACCAGAAAGAATGGGCTAAAGCTAAAGAAGATGCTTCTAAGCTGATGACAATGGGATTCTCTATCCTGGATAATTATGAAGATGTATTTAATATAAGCCGGACTTCGGAACATATATGGTCTATTCCCTCCAACCTGGCATCTGACAATTATTATATAACAGAAATATTGCCCAGTGATTTTAAACGTGGTTACAATCATAAAGGCGATTCTTATATTCGCGGCAACGAAAGCAGTCACTTCTCCGGATGGCAGGTATTCTGTATGCGTTGGGAGTTCTATGATACTTTCGCAGACAATGACATCCGCAAGAAAACCATTCTTTGCGAATATAATACGAACGATGACGTACACAAAGATCGCAACAGTGGTATGGTGGGAGCGATTCCCCTTAAGTATACCGATACGCAATTTGCAAATTACGGCATACAGAAAGAGCATCCGGCCATACGCTATGCAGAAGTTCTACTATCTTATGCCGAAGCTGAGAATGAGCTGAATGGTCCGACACAAGGTGCAATAAATGCAGTGAAACAAATTACGGATCGTGCCGGAGTCACTATTCCGGCATCGGCAACAACCGACAAAAATGCTTTCCGCACTTATCTGCTTGCCGAAAGAGGACGCGAACTGTATTGTGAAGGTCAACGCCGTCAAGATTTAATACGTCATGGTGTATATATCAGCCTGGCAAAAGCAAGAGGGAATAATGCGAAAGATTATCAGGTTTTGTTCCCCATACCACAGAATGTAGTAACAGAAGCCGGAGGAATCATTGATCAGAACGAGGGATATACGAAGTAGTGTTTGTAACATTTGAAATAGATTGTTTTCAGGATTTCAACTAAATAATAGAGTTATGAGGAAATATTCATCAATCCTACTTTGGGCACTAATCAGTCTGCTTTCAGCTTGCCAATCCAATGACAGTATGAAAGACAAAATAGTGGTATCACGCTTTGAGAACCCGCAGAAAGAAGATAGGGCTACTTTATTCTATTCCTTAAACGATAGTTTAAAGCCCAATTTAATTCGTAGGCAGATAGACGACTTTGCACAAGGTGGAGTTGGTGGAGTATTTCTTCACGCTCGTGGTGGTCTGCTGACCCAATATTTTGAAGAAGACTGGTGGACAGCAATTGATGCAGCGGTGGATCAATGTGTAAAATCGGGTATTGATCCCTGGTTCTACGATGAGTATAAATGGCCCAGTGGTTATGCTGCCGGTTATGTTCCGGCAAAGGACAAAGCTTATCGCGGACATTACCTGGCAAGAGTAGCAAAAGGAAATGACATTCCGGAAGACGGAGTTATTGTCTCTACAGATGAATGTTACAATTACGTATGTATGACGACAGTTTATGGTAATCCTTGGCTCAACGGTACCTGCAAAATAGATTATCTGAACCCGGAAGCCATAAAGACATTTATTGATCATACCTACAAAACGTATGCAGAGAGAAACAGGAACTTGTATAATTCCGCAGGTAGAGGCATTTTTTTTGATGAACCGGACATTCGTCCGGAAACCGACGGAAACAGATATAAGGGTGTAATCTCTTATTCACCGGCTTTTCGTGAAGAATTCAAAAAAATGAAAGGATATGATATTGCAGATAAACTGGCTTGTTTGTTTGAAGAGCAAGAAGACTACCGGAAGGTTCGTCTTGATTACTGGCAAATGATAGGTGCCCAATATGAAAAAGCATTTGTAGGGCAACTTGCTACATTCTGCAAAACAAACAATCTCGTGCTGACTGGACATTTCTTCCCCGAAGAAAATCTATCTGGCAATAAAACAGGTATTGGTAATTTGATGAGGCAGGTACGCAACGAAGGTATGCCGGGTATGGACCATCTGGAGCTACAAATTGATGGCAGTTTGAATGCTGCCAAAAGTATTTCGAGTGTTTCTAACCAGTACGGCAAAGAACGTAGAATGAGCGAATTGTTCGGAGTAAGTGGACAGAACATGTCTTTTGAAGACCGTAAGTGGATAGCCAACTGGCATGCGGTGCTCGGCATTAACTTCTTTGTTGAACATCTGGCTCTGTACAGTATGAAAGGCGAACGCAAGAGAGACTTCCCCCCTGCCTTATCATATCAGCAACCTTGGTGGAAAAAGAACAAACAGATAGAAGATTATATGGGAAGATTATGCTATGTATCCACTCTTGGCAAATTTGATGCTTCCACACTTCTGCTTGTCCCCATTGAAAGCGAATATATAGCCAATCAAAATGAAAGTCAGAAGTTGTTTAATGACTATTACAGCGCCATGGAAAATCTTATGAATATTCATTGTGATTTTGATTTGGGTGATGAACAGATCATAGAAGAAATAGGTTCAGTAAAAGAGAAATCTCTCCAAATAGGCGAAATGAGATATCACTATGTTGTAATCCCCGAACTGTTGACACTGCGCGAATCGACGGTGAACCATTTGTTGGAATTCAGTAAAAAAGGAGGAAAACTGATTATTCTGGGAAATTATCCAAAGTATGTGGATGCAATCCCCTCTCATCTATTGGAGCAACTAAAGCAGCACTCTATTTTATTACCCAATGAAAAGAAAGATTTGGTACGCAATCTTCCCAAAGGATTGAACATTGCCCATCGTACAGAGGCGCAAATCTATACACAAAAGAGAATACTACCCGATGGAGAGATGTACTTCATTACCAATCTAAGTAGAACTATCCCGGAACAAGTTTCCATTACATTTGGTAAAGAACCGGAAAAGCTGACTTTATGGAACCCTGACAATGGAAAGAGTTATCGTGTGAAAACAGATGCAACCAATACATGCAATCTGGAAATCGGAATAGCCGACTTCATTATTCTATCCACCGGAAATATATCGGTAGGAAATCAATATACTGAGAACTATACATTACCATCCGCAACCAGTATCCTGTCAACCATTGATACTCCATGGTCCGGAGATAAACTATCTCCTAATGCCATCACACTTGACTATGCCCACTACTCGATTGATAATGGAAAAACGTTCAGCGAGCCCGAGCCTGTGATTGGAATCATGGAAAGGCTTTGCAAACAAAGCTATAAAGGACAACTTCAATTGCATTTTGATGTGAATGTGGAACAACAATTGTCAAAAGCCAGTCTGGTAGTAGAGTCCCCTTTTATGTATCAATCTATTCAAATCAACGACAAGAATATAAACAGCTTCAATGAAGAGGCTTATTATGTGGATTATTCCTTCAAAAAATCGGAGAATATAGCCTCTTACTTAAAAGTCGGCAAGAATATAATCTCTCTTACACTTAACTTTAAGAATCCCGTTATATCCGATCCGGTTTTCGCCAATCGTTATGGAACGGAACTGGAAAGTATCTATTTGATTGGAGATTTCGCAGTGAAAGCACATCATGCAGAATGGAATATCTGGGATACAGAAAAGAACCAATATGCAACATTTATAAAGAAACCCATACATCGTTTGAACGATCTCTATCTTTCTTGTGAACCGGCTGCCTATAGCAATGATCTGACCCAATGCGGATATCCTTTCTATGCAGGTTCGTTTGAGTTGAAGAATACATTTACCATAGAGAAGATAGAATCCGATAAACAGTATTATGTGAATCTTCCTCTTTTCGAAGCTATACTCTGCCGGCCAAGCATAAACGGGAATGAACTTGATGAATTAAGCTCTTCACCTTTCAAATGGAATATTACCCCTTATATAAAGGAAGGTGTAAATACTATCTCGTTTACCTTATGCAACTCATTAAGAAATTTACTTGGGCCTCATCATCATAAAGGCGGAGAACTGAAAGGAACTTCCCCACTAAGCTTTACCGGTTCGGGAGGTTGGCCGCATGGTGAAGGTGACAGTAAGTGGTATGATGACAGACTGAATAAAAAAGCATCATTGAAAATATGGACAGACGATTTCAATTTTATACCTTTTGGTTTTATCGAACCTGTGGAAATAACTGAAAGCGTAAACAATAGAAACTAATCAGAACATGAAGAAAATAGCATATACCACCTTACTGCTCTGCATAGTAAACCTTTCTATATTTGCTAAAGAGCATTATAACGAAAATTACATTCAGGTAAAAAGGCCTGTCATGAATAACTATGGTACCGAGTTCCATATGGGCACTGCTATCAATCCATCCGGCAGTACACTACAGGCAAACTCTACCGGATTACTCCTTGACGGACAACCGGTAATTCCTGTTATGGGCGAATTCCATTACAGTCGCTTTCCTGATACGGAATGGCGCAAAGAACTACTGAAGATGAAAGCTGGAGGCATCAATATCATTGCCAGTTATATCTTCTGGATTCATCACGAAGAAATGGAAGGAAAATATAATTGGGAAGGACGACGCAACCTGCGCAAATTCATAGAATTATGCCGTGAACTGAATCTGCCTTTTGTATTAAGAATAGGTCCGTGGTGCCATGGAGAAGTCCGCAACGGAGGATTGCCCGAATGGTTAGTAAATAGCGGCATCAAACTGCGCAGCAATAATGATGCCTATTTAGAAAAAGTACATACATGGTTCACTCAACTTTACAGTCAGCTGCAAGGATTAATGTGGAAAGATGGCGGTCCGATTATAGCTGTTCAGATTGAAAACGAATATGGTGGAAGCGGTGAACACTTGATGACTCTAAAAAAAATGATTCAAGAGATTGGTTTCGATACTCCACTTTACACACGGACAGGATGGCCCAAATTATCATCACCTGTTCCCTTTGGCGAAATACTTCCATTATACGGTGATTACGCTGACGGCTTCTGGGATCGCACAATGGATGAAATGCCCGGCGAATATGGAAAAAGTTATCTTTTCCGTTCTTTCCGGAATTCTACAGTGATTGCTACAGAACAATTACCCAAACAGTCGGACAAAGATAATCCGGATGATGTGGGGTATCCCTATTTCACCTGTGAACTGGGAGGTGGCATGATGACGAGCTATCATCGCCGTATAGCAATTGATCCGATGGATGTATTTGCAATGTCACTGGTACGGGTGGGTTCCGGTAGTAATTTACCCGGATATTATATGTATCATGGAGGTAGCAATCCGACAGGTGAACATACTACTCTTAACGAACAGCAAGCCAGTAATTTCACATCCCATAATGACCTTCCGGTGAAATCTTACGATTTTCAAGCTCCTTTAGGGGAGTTTGGACAAATCAATCCACACTATCACCTCTTGCGTCGTCTACATCTGTTCTTACAGAATTTCGGAAACGAATTAGCCACAATGGTGCCTTATTTTCCCGGCAATGCTCCTACTGATTACAACAACGATTCTGTGGTACGCTGGAGTGTACGTAGCAATGGAGAAAGTGGCTATGTGTTTATTAACAATTACCACCGCCTGAAAATACTTACAGAAAAAAAGAATGTACAATTTACCATAGATTTACCCAATGAGAAAGTTATTCTTCCGGCAAAGCCGATAACAATTCCTTCAGGTGCAAGTTTCTTCATGCCATTCAATATGAAGTTGGGGTATAGCAATTTAGTATATTCCACCGCACAGCCTATTGCAAGAATGGAGCAAGATAAGAATGTTACTGTTGTATTTGCACAAAATAAAAATATACCGGCTGATTTTGTATTCGATGATGACGGTATCCTTGTAGAAGCTCCCCATGCAAATCTACGTAAGTACAACAAGCGGATTTTTATTGAAAATGTAAGCACCGGGACAAATGCAGCTATCCGGATCAAACAACCGGATCAAACAACAATTACTATCATTCTGCTCGATGAAATTCAATCATTAACTTTCTGGCAAGGAAACTTGGCTGGCAAAGACCGATTCTTCTTATCAACCTCCGGACTGACTTTCCAACAAGATGAATTACAATTGGAAGATGAAAGAAGAAACAAGATTTCTGTTGCAATTTACCCCGCTCCCACAAATCTTACATTGAATAAGCAAACGTTGAAAGGGAAGGCTGATGGCATGTTTACCCGATTTGATATTTCAATCCAATCTCAAAAACCAATCCGGGCAAAACTGGTTCCACTTCAGAAAGAGATTTTACCCCTACGGGACATTAAATTGGGAAAAGCAAAAGTAGCTGAAATGCCGACAAATAATGATTTCAAGAATGCAGCACAGTGGAAAATCGTGTTATCTGAGAATTTAGACACTCAACGTGATATTTATTTAAGAATACCATATATAGGAGATGTCGCCCGCATTTACAAAGGAAATGAACTGTTAACGGATAACTTTTATAATGGGAAACCATTCAATGTTGGATTAAAAAACTTTACCCCCATGGAAAAGGGAGAACTTAGAATAGAGATTCTACCATTACAAAAGAACTCCCTGATCTATTACCCACCTGCTTCATTGCCGGATTTTAATGCACAAAACTATGCTATTGATCTCCCTAATATAGAAGTCATCGAAAAAAATTGTTTAACTTTACGTGCTATTCAATAGCATCTTATAATACAAAATACGAATGAAAAGACTTATTTTATCCGTCATATTTTCTTCCATGGCCCTTATTTCGACTTTGGCCACATCTTTCTCCTTGTATCAACTAAGTTGTGAAATGGAAGAAAATCCTCTCGGAATTGAAAATACACATCCCTGCTTTAGCTGGAAAACATATGCAGTAGACCGTAATTTTGTTCAATCGGCATATCGCATCCTTGTAGCTGATTCACCGGAAAAACTATCTATGGACCAAGGAAATATCTGGGACAGTGGTAAAGTGAATACTTCTTCCTCGGTTCTCGTTCCTTTTGAAGGAAAAGATTTGCTATTCGCTACCACATATTACTGGAAAGTATGTAACTGGAATAACAAAGGTATTCAATCCGCATGGAGTGAAACAGCACAATTCACAATGGGATTACTCCGCCCGAAAGACTGGGGGAAAGCATTATGGATAGCCATGGAGGCCGATAAACCGGAAGAGAAAGTGACACCGGGAATAACATGGCCTAATTTAACACCTTTTCTAAACGAGAAGAAACCTGCTAAGGCAAAGAACCCACAATTCAGAAAAGAATTCATGGTCAATAAGCCATTAAAGCAGGCAATTGCTTTTATCTCCGGGATGGGGCATTTCGATATGTTTCTGAATGGCAAGAAAGTAGGGAACAACTTTATGGACCCAGGATGGACAGACTATAATAAATCAATCTTATATGTCACTTTTGACATTACAGAACAACTAACACAGGGAGCAAATACGTTAGGTGTTATGTTAGGAGGAGGTTTTTATAATACTCCCGGTCAACGTTACCTGAAACTATATACCAAATTTGGTATGCCTAAAATGAAACTCCACTTGAAACTCCGCTATGAAGATGGTACCAGTGAAGAAATTGTAAGCGACAAAAGATGGAAAGTAACAGAAAGCCCTATTATCTTTTCGAGCATATACGGTGGAGAAGACTATGATGCAACCCGTGAAATAAAGGGCTGGATGCTATCTGGATTCAATGACCAGGATTGGAATAAAGTTATCACTTCCGATAATGCGATTCCAATAATTTCACAGCGTGCTACACCAGTGCATATACATCAACAGTTACCTTTTACACGAACCTTTAAAGATGCTTCCGGGCAATGGATTTACGATATGGGACAAAACTTTGCAGGTATCTTCCATTTGAAGGTAAAAGCGAAAAGAGGACAAACCATACGATTGCATCCCGGAGAACGCTTAAAAGGGACATTTGTCACACAAGAGCGTATTGGAAGCCCGGTAGTATTTTCTTATACAGCTAAAGGAACAGGGCAGTCTGAAGAGTGGCAACCTCAATTTACATATTTCGGGTATCGTTACATTCGTATTGAAGGAGCTGTACCCACTGGAGAAGATAATCCGGACAATTTACCTGTTATTGAAAATCTGACAGGTTTGCACATTACCAATTCTGCTCCTGAAGCCGGTACATTCAGTTGTTCCAATCCTTTGTTTAACAAAACGCACGAATTAATAGACTGGGCAATGCGCAGTAACATGACAAGTGTATTGACAGACTGTCCGCACCGGGAGAAATTGGGTTGGCTGGAACAGTACCATCTCATGCAATACTCTTTGCAATACCGCTACCAACTTTCCAGGCTATATGAGAAATGTTTTAATGATATGCAACAGGCACAAAGAGCGGATGGGATGATCCCCACCATAGCTCCTCAGTATGTCATATTTGAGCAAGGTTCAGGCTTTGAAGATACTCCAGAATGGGGTAGTGCATTTATTATATCCCCATGGTATACCTATCTGTGGTATGGTGATAAACGACCTATCCAGAAATATTATTCTGCCATGCAAAAGTATCTGGAATATTTGGGTACACGTGCAGATAATTACATTATAGATTACGGGTTGAGTGACTGGTATGACTTAGGACCGGAACATCCCGGATATTCACAACTCACCACCCGTGGAGTTACTGCTACTGCTTTTTATTTTTACGATGCAAAGATTATGCAGCAAATAGCTTTGCTTTTAGAAAAAGAAGAAGACGCACAAAAATATGCCGAACTGGCTTCTGCTATCAAAGGTGCATTTAATAAAAAATATTTTAATCAGGATACAAAGACTTATGATAGAAATAGTCAGGCTGTAAATGCCATCGCCCTTTATTTTGGATTAACAGAAGAAGAAAATCACGCACAGGTATTTCAGAATTTAGTCGCTGACATTCGTGCCCATAACAATGGCCTAACAGCAGGTGATGTAGGCTACCGCTATGTACTCAGAACACTGGAAGCAAACAATGCACAACAGGTTATTTATGACATGAATTGCAAATACGATGTTCCCGGATACGGATATCAGCTGGCACATGACGCGACAGCCCTTACCGAAGGATGGAGAACAGAAGGTTCCAATAATCACTTTATGCTGGGACATCTGATGGAATGGTTATACAGTGGATTGGGAGGTATTCGCCAACAAGAAGGATCGGTAGCATTCAAAAAAATTCTGATTGATCCACAAATTGTGGGAGATATTACGCATGCGCGCACCTCTTACGAATCTCCTTACGGACTTATTCGTTCCGAATGGAAACTGGATGCTCAACAGTATACTCTAAAAGTAGAAATCCCTGCCAACAGTGAAGCTATAATCTGTTTACCAACTGCAGAATTAGATAAGGTCACCGAACACGGGCAACCTGTCAAAACACATAAGGAGATTTCTAATTTAGGTGTAGACAATGGCAGACTGAGAGTTAAAGTAGGCTCCGGCAGTTATTTATTTCAGGTAAAATAATATCTTTGCTATAAAAAGCACTGATAATAACGTATACTATGAAATCCAGGTTTTATCTAATACTCTTGATTCTTTTTATATCTATTTTCCATGGAAAGGCTCAAATCTCTTCCGGTCTGAAATTTGAAGATATCAATCAAAGTGGAATACCGGTAACCTGCCTGTTTCAGGATGAGCAGGGACAAGTATGGGTATGTTCCCAGGAAGGCATGTATATTTATGACGGAGTCAGACTCCGAAGAAACGATAGTTGGGCATCTCCTGATCTGGCAAATCGCAGCATCCGGTGCGTCTACAAAATTGATAGGGAGCAGTATTACATTGGTTGCGAAAGTGGACTTTATCTTTTTAACTTAAAAAGCAACTCATTTACATTGATTCCTGAGACATCAGGAATCGATGTTCGTGTAATTACTCCTATAGATAATACTACTCTCCTGTTTGGTACCATGAATGGAGTTATCAGATTCAACACTGAAACCCTACAAGTCGAAAAAGTAGATGAAATACATTCTTATCCGGTGATCGCCATCTTAACAGATCGTGAGAAACAATGTCTCTATATCAGTAATAACAAAGGTTTTTTTGAATATAACTTATCCACAAAGAAATATACTTTTATTTCTCTACCCATCCATCATGAGAAATCATCACTTATCCATGCCATGAATTACGACAGTAAACATCATTGCCTCTGGTTAGGAGCAGAAAAAAGGCTATTCAGATATGATATTGCCAGAAAAGAATTTCAGGAAAAACAGTTGTTTTCTAATAATACAATCAATACCATTTCAATAGATAGTTCCGGCAATATTTGGGTAGGAACGGATAGTGGTATTTGTACATATAACGACGAAACTGGTAATGAAAAGTATTTGATGCACAGTTCTCGAAGTAACAAATATGTGATCTGGGCTATCTTTGAAGATAAAAACAAAAATATTTGGGTAGGAACAGATAGTGGACTCTCTCTTTATAAAAACAATCCATTTGTTCAAATTCACCGTTGGGAAGATATGTCAGATCAGAACGAAGGAAATCGGATGACATGTATATTCAAAGACTCAAGAGGTAACTATTGGTTTGGTGGTACCAACGGCTTAGGACGACTGGCACCCGGTAAAAAGCAACTGGATTGGTATAAAGTAAGCGACAAACTTTTTTTCATATCCCATGACCGCATACGCTCCATTTACGAAGACAGCGATAGAGACTTGTGGGTAGGTACCAATGAAAGCATCAACAGATTTGACTATAATGAGAACCGTTTCATTCATTATACAATCATGGACTCAGCACAAATACGCAGTGCCGACTGGTGTCAAAGCGTTTTCGGTGATACAGAAGGACATCTCTGGATTTCTTCTTTTCTTGGCGGAGTTTTCCGTGTCGATAAGAAAAATCTGATAGCCCAGGAAGGAAGAATCTATTTAGCTGAAAAAAACTATTATCAGAATTCCGGAAGGTTCGGATTATCCAGCAACCGGGTACAAACTACCATACTGGATAAACTGGGTAATATATGGGTCACAACAAATGGGCATGGACTAAATAAAATAGATTTTCAGGCAGATAGCGTTGTTGTTTTTGCTCACGGACAATCAGAAAGAAACCTTTCTAGCAATGCAATTTCAAGCCTATTCTGCGACACAGATGGATATATTTGGGTAGGACTAACAGGTGGCTTGGACAGAATTGACCCACAGACACATAAGATTGTCTCTGTGCAGAATGATCTGCTGAAATCCAAAGAAGTACTTAGTATTACAGAAAAAGATGATTTCCTTTGGTTTACAGTATCGGACGGCTTGTTTGCTCTAAACAAAAAGAATCATGGCTTACTCTACATGAAAATGGAAGACATGAGATATATGTGCAGTCTATTAGATAAAGAAAGTGGGAAAATACTAATTGGTGGAATCAACCACTACATATCTTTTGTTCCGGAAAGAGTTTTAGATGAAATACGGCAAGGACAGCCCGTAATTCTAACAACCCTCTATGTGAATAACGAACCCATTTGTACAGGTATGGAATACGATGGAAACGAAATATTAAAGCAATCACTCCCTTTTACCGAACAAATTATATTAAATCATAATCAAAACAATCTCACCATTCAATTAACCGATAGCAGATATAACCAGATCATTAAAGCTGAGTATATGTATATGCTGGAAAATCTGGACAAGAGTTGGGCGCCTTTAGATATAACTAACAATCAGATTACATATACTAATCTTCATCCCGGGAAATACAATCTGATTATCCGGCAAACAGATGACTCAGGGCGTGCTATCGCTATACGAGAGCTTTCAATTCAGATTTCATCTCCCTGGTATAGTACACTATTAGCTAAACTCATTTATATAATGCTCATTGGATGGTTTTCTATTTGGACCATTAATTACTTCCGAGTAAAGAATAATTTAAAGATAGAACGTTTGGAAAAAGAAAAGGCACTTGAAATTTCGTCTTTAAAAATGGAGTTTCTGACGAATATGTCTCATGAACTTAAAACCCCATTAAGTCTCATCATCAGTCCCTTAAATAAACTACTTATTACCACAAAAAATACACAAAACAGAAAATTAGTTGAAACCATTCATCAAAACGCAACGCGACTAAGTTCATTAGTGAATCAAATCACAGATTCAAGCAATATGACTATTTCTAAAGATGATATATTATTGTCAAAACTCGAAATAGTAGAGTTTGCCCGGAGCATATTCGATATGCATAAAGAAACATTCAATGAGAAAGGGATACAAATGGAGTTTAAAACAGATACTTCCCAATTATATATTTATGTAGACATCCTAAAATTAGAATCTATTCTTAACAATCTCCTATCAAATGCTTATAAATTCACTGAAAAAGAAGATACGATTTCTTTAATCATACAACATAGTAACGACAAGGAAACACCTACATTAAAATTAATCGTATCGGATACAGGAGTGGGCATTCCAGCCAAGGATATTCCTTTCCTATTCAGTCGTTTTTATCAGTCGGAAGCCAATGCACATAAAAATAAAGATGGCTCAGGAATCGGACTTTCTATGGTAAAAAGATATGTAGAACTTCATAATGGCGAGGTACATATCACCTCTGAAGTAGGAAAAGGCACGGATATTACAGTCTCTCTGCCGATAATAAATGAGGAAATTACAGAGAATTCTGTCTTAGTCCATGATGACAATAGTCTTTTACCCACTTCCGAAATAAAAGTCCTGATTGTAGAAGACAATGTAGAAATAGCCCGTTTCCTCACAGATAATCTTAAAGATATGATCTGCACCGTTACGCATAATGGGAAATCAGGATATGAAATGGCTCAGGAACTAGAACCAGATATTATTATTTCGGATGTTATGATGCCCGTTATGGATGGCATTGAAATGAGTCGTTTACTGAAACAGAACATTTCAACTGCTACCATTCCTATCATTCTTATTACTGCTAAAGATGACAAACGAACGGAATCTCAAGCATATAAACTGGGAATAGACGCCTTTATTTCTAAACCTTTTGATATGAAGGAATTGGAAGAACGAATGCAACAAATCATACGGAGTAAATCTCTCTTAATTCGCAAGATCAAACAATCGGATATGATGCAACAACACAAAGAAATCGTTGTTGAATCTATTGAAGAAAAGCTATTGATCAGAATTACAGAAATCATTGAAGAAAGATTAGCTGATTCAGATCTGAACGTACAAAAGCTATCTGAAATATCCGGGTACAATTCCAAACAAATATATAGAAGAATAAAACAATTGACAGGACACACAGTCGTAGATTATATCAAGTCTATCCGTCTAAAAAAGGCTGCACTGCTTTTGGAACACCGAAAGTATACAGTGTCCGAAGTCATGTATCAGGTTGGTTTTTCGAATCCTTCTTATTTCTCCAAATGTTTTGCAGAGAAATATGGAAAAACGCCCAAACAATATATGGAATCAACAACTAATACAATATGAGATATTTAAAGATTCTGATTTTCATTTTAGGAAGTATGTTCCAAATACATGCAACCGCACAAATAAAAGAGTTATTTCCAGATGGAACAATTATACCTGATTGGTTCAGACAGATAGAAGAAACCCAGATATCAACATTAGGTAAACACTTTAAAATAACCGATTACGGTATAATCAATGATAGTACTATCGTGCAAACCGAAAAGATACAAACTGTCATTGACAAAGCGTATGCATCAGGGGGAGGTGTCATTATAATCCCCCAAGGGACTTACCTAAGCGGCTCATTATTTTTCAAACCAGGTACGCACTTACACTTGGAAGAAGGGGCTGTTTTGAAAGGTAGCGATGATATCAGCGACTTTCTCATAACAACAACACGCATAGAAGGACAGACATTAAAATACTTTGCTGCTTTGGTTAATGCAGATAACGTGAATGGATTTACAATTTCCGGTAGAGGCACCATTAACGGAAATGGCCTTCGCTACTGGAAATCTTTCTGGCTACGAACCAAAGTTAATTTCCAATGTACCAACATGGATGAAATGCGTCCCCGTTTGGTATATATATCAAATTGTAAAAACATACAAATATCTGATGTAAGATTGATAAATTCTCCTTTTTGGACTACCCATCTCTATAAATGCGAAAATGCCAAGTTACTTAATCTTCATATATTCTCTCCGGAAACACCCGTCAAAGCTCCCAGTACAGATGCCATTGACTTGGATGCATGTACCAATGTGCTTATCAAAAATTGCTATATGTCTGTTAATGATGATGCCGTAGCTTTAAAAGGAGGAAAAGGACCCTCTGCAGATAAAGACAATAACAATGGAAAGAATAGCAATATAATAATTGAAGATTGTATTTTTGGTTTTTGCCATGGAGTACTTACCTGTGGAAGTGAATCTATTCATAACCATAACATTATACTCAGACGAATCTGCGTTGAAAATGCATATAATCTGCTTTGGTTGAAAATGCGCCCTGATACCCCACAGAATTATGAATATATTACAGTTGAAGATGTCAAAGGAAGTGCTCAGAATTTTTTATTAGTCCGTCCATGGACGCAATTCTTTGATATGAAAGGACAAACAGAATCTCCACTTTCATATTCCAGTAATATAACAATGCGCAATATAAATCTCAAATGTCATAATTTTCTAAACGTTAGCGATTCCAAACAATATAATTTATCTAAGTTCACATTTGAAAACATCAACGTCGAAACAACTAAAAAAGCAAGCATTGAATTGGATTACATAAAAGATCTAAAACTAAAAAATATATCTATTAAAACCCCATAGCCTCTTTCACTAAGCACATTTCATGATAGGAAGTCAGTTTTTCCAATAATAAAAAAGCTACGCCATAAGAAGTTTGAGGGCAATAAGAAGTAATGATATTATCGTCCACTACGATAGGCTCATTGACTACTATTGCCCCAAAATCCTGAAGCACTTTTTGCTTATGGGCGCCTCTTAGATGATAAGTCGTCGCTTTTCGGCCTTTCAATACCCCACTTTTACCAACGGCTAAAGCACCTACACAGACAGTTGCAATCCACTTCTTTTGAGCATCAAACCTGCGAATCAAATCCATCAGTTTTTCATGATACGCTTCTTCATAGAATCCAAATTCCTCGAAACCACCGGGTATGGCAAGCGCATCATACTCATCCGCCGATACTTCATCGATCGTTTTATCCACCATAACCGGAACATTAAACGAACTTACCACTCTCCTATTCAAACCGCATGTAACCACATCAACCTTACAACCGAAGTCAGTCCTTGCCCATCCCATAACATCAATGAAGACACTAAACTCTATCGTCTCAAATCCTTTAGTCAAAAACACCAATAATCTCATAATCAATATTGTTCTAAATTCCACAATTTGTTAACGCCGCAAAGATAGGCATACCCCGAATTGTCTGAAATGACAAACTTCCGTCAAAAACTGCCATATTTTATCTTTGGATAAAATAAGCTGCATCTCAGCATAACTTTTTCATGCAAGCATGAAAGTTCTGCATTCGATTTACATTATCTTTGTCTGTAAGAAGAACAGATAAATAATGGATATGGATAAGACATACAAGCATATAGCATTCCTGGTCGTACCCAATGCAACTTTACTCGATATTACAGGACCTTATGAAGCCTTCTCACTTGCTACGCAATGTCTTCAATCCTATACCAACAAAGATAAAACCACCTATAAATTACATACTTTATCAATAGACAAAAACAAGATAGTCAGAACATCCTCAGGCCTTTGTTTGCTCTGTGAAAATTCTATCAAATCTCTGGATTATGAAATAGATACCCTATTCATTCCGGGTATTCCCGAAAGCCTCACGGATATGGTCGATGCCAAAACACTATCATGGATTAAGCGACAATCGACTAAAGTACGGAGGATATGCTCTGTATGCACAGGCGCTTTTATTTTGGCAGAGGCTTCAATCTTAGAAAATAGAAATGTAGCAACCCACTGGAAATTATGCAATCAATTAGCAGAAAGCTACCCTACTCTAAAGGTAGATAACGAATCGATCTTTATCAAGGACGGACATGTATATACGTCGGCCGGAGTATCTTCCGGAATAGACTTGGCATTAGCACTGATTGAAGAAGACTACGGGAGAACGTTAGCTTTAGAAGTAGCCAGAGAGTTAGTAGTATATTTAAAACGGCCGGGTAATCAAGCCCAGTTCAGCGTGACACTCAGCCACCAGGACAGTGACCATAAACCTATTCAGAATATAAAAGACTGGCTTCCCGAACATCTAAAAGACCGGATAACCATGGAACAATTGGCTGAACAGGCATTAATGAGCCCCAGGAATTTTGCACGTGTATTTACCAGGGAAACAGGCACTACACCAGCCAAATACATAGAGAAACTGAGAATGGAAGCCGCTTGCCGCTTTCTTACAGAAACTGATTTAACATTGGAATTTATTGCCCATGAATGTGGCTTGATAGGCATCGACAATATGCGCAGACTGTTTCTGAGACACCTGAAAATTACTCCATCAGATTACAGGCAACGTTTCAGAACCGTGTAATAAAATGTCGTTTTTTTACAAGTGTATGCGAAATCCGAACGCTATTTTTGCATATTATTTGCAGCCAGCATCAGATTAGCAAGAATGGACAACCAAATCTGATATCCGGGCACTATTTTTGCAAATTAAACCAGACAGTATGAATATACAGGAAAAAAGCAGAATAGAATATCGTTCCAGAATCAACCGGGTGATGGATTACATTGATATGAATCTTGATCAACCCTTAGAACTGAAAGATATCGCAGAAGTTGCCAGTTTCTCACCTTACCATTTCCACAGGATATTTACTTTCCTAATAGGAGAAACGCCTATTGATTACGTACAACGACTTCGCGTAGAAAAAGCAGCATGGAAATTACAGCAAGAGCCTTTGCACCCCATTACTGAAATTGCATACAGTTGTGGTTTCGGAAGTGTATCATTATTCAGCAGGACTTTCAAAAAGTATTTTGGACTCACTCCTACACAATTCAGCAAAGAGGAAAAACCAATCTATGCACACCATGGAATGTTGTTTAGCAAGAATGGTCAAATACTCCGCAAGAATTTGATAAACGAAGTGGATTTCGATTCCGACCTTTGCAGAGTAGAATTAAAAAACATATATTTTATGAAAGCAAACATCGAAATTAAAGAAATGCCGGAAATGGAAGCAATTTATTGCCGTCATATCGGTCCGTTCCACCTGATCGTTCAGGCTTATGAGAAATTAATTAAATGGGCTGAGCCACGAAGATTGTACAATCAGAATGTTACTAAAACAGCCACAGTAACCCATGATGACCCATCTGTTACAGACTTGGACAAAATCAGACAAAGTGCTTGTATTATTGTGGATAAAGACGTGAAAGTGGAAGGCGAAATCGAGAAAATGATTATTCCCGATGGTAAGTATGTGGTGGGACATTTTGAAATTGGGACTGATGAATTCCAAAAATCATGGAATACAATGTGCAAGTGGTTCACCGAAAGTGGATATCAACAGGCAGATGGATGTACGTATGAATTGTATCACAATAGTCACCGGACTCACCCTGAAAATAAGCATATCGTTGATATTTGTATACCGATAAAGCTTCTTTAAATTTCTCTCTTTTTAAGTTGGTCACTCATATTCTTAATTTCGTCATAAGGAATCTGCAGGTTGGTCTACAAACTTTTTACGAGAAGATTATTCGGCTTATCTTTGCATCAAACGAAGTGCTTCCAGAAAGACTAAACAGACTAAATAACATAAGTGGTATAAAATAAGTTATCGCAATGACAGACAATATTTTAATTTTCCGGACTTCTATAGAAAAGGAGCAGGAAATAAAGAAAATAGAAAAATTGTTCATCGAATATCCGCAGATTCACGTATGGAACGTAGATTTTGAAGATTGGGAGAAGATACTGAGAATTGAATGTCAGGGGATAACTCCAGCTGATGTCTCGGATGCGCTGAGGACAATTGATATTTGTGCAACAGAGTTGGAATAAAACGGAAACTTCTTCTTCTCAAAGAATAATCACTCATATTCATCATTTCGTCATAAGAAACAGTATGGTTCGTCTACAAACTCTCTAAGGAAGAATTATTAAACTTACCTTTGTAACCGAAATCAAGATGATAGAAATATAAAGATTAATAACAAAGAAAACCAAAATGATGAAGAAGATTTTAGTTTTAATACTATGTGTATTAGTTTATAGCGCATTGTTTGCTCAATCCAATGAAGACAAGAAAACCGTATTTCAATTGAGCTTTGTCCCACCCCTGAGTACCAATGGAGCCTATTCGCATCAGTATACGAATACAGTTTCACTCAACTTACTTGTAGGTATTTCCAGAAACGAGGAGGCATTCACCTGGGGAGGTATCTCAAACATTATTCTGAATGATGCCAAAGGTTTCCAAATGGCAGGACTTTCAAACTATGTAGGAAATGACGGACGGGGAGTGCAGTCGGCAGGATTGGCTAATATAAATAAGAATAAGTTCAGTGGTTTCCAGATGGCAGGATTGGCAAATACAGCTTCTGAAATGACCGGGTTCCAATTCGCCGGATTAGTCAATATTGCCAAAGAAGTAAACGGTTTGCAGATTGCCGGATTAGTCAACATTGCAAAAGAGGTCAATGGCGTACAATTTGCCGGACTGGTTAATATAGCGGATAAGAGTGACTGCCCCATCGGATTAATCAACATCATTAAAAATGGTGAGATGGGGGTTGCTGTCACTTATGATGCATTGGGCAGTACGGTAGCCACATTCCGTTCGGGCGGCAGATACACTTATGGTATTATAGGCGTTGGATATAACCATAAAACTGAGAATAACTCATTGGTGGCTGAAGGTGGATTCGGTGCTCATATCCCTGTTACCTCCTGGTTCAGAATTAATAATGAACTTAAAGCCTCAACCATCGGAAGTGATTCGGATGAGCCTGTTTTAAATACTGGATACTCGCTCATTCCATCCTTCAGAATCGGGAAGCACATTGAGTTATTCGGAGGGGTAGGCATAAACTATATGATGACCAAAGATGTGAACAACAGCAAAATATTCCCGAACCATTCCTTATGGAAAAAGACTGAGTCTACAAAACTGCAACAACTGTATATCGGATACCAGTTTGGTGTACAATATATATTCTGATAGTTCAATTCAATACTCTTTATACTCAATATCCCCTGAATCTACATTTTGACTGTAGATTTAGGGGATTTACAAAAAAAGAACTATATTTGCCCCGAATTCTAAAAGCAAATATTTTGGGCACAATTCTTAAATTTGTTATTGCTTAATATTAGCCTCACAAACCACAGGCTAATTTCTTTCGTTTGAATAATTCTTATTCAGACAGGTTTTTCATTTTATCATTTTTAGTATTAACTACATTGTCTCTGCAAGGCAATTGTAATTTGCTATTCAGACTTTTAGCAGGCTTCACAGCAACCGCCTGAAAGTTATGGATGCGCTGAATGCGAATGGAGAATTTCGTAAAGAACATTAAGCAAGACATAGAAGTAGAAATCCAAAGAATTGAGCAACAAGATATTGATATCCTTGATAAGATAAAGCAAATAGTCGGCTTCATACAGACTTCACTCGCCCGACTAAAAGCAACCATTGCGGACTATCAGTTTATTAATCCCGAGGAGGAGATTCTTTTCTTTAAAGTCCGGAAACCGCAAATATCCGGTCTACTGATATTTTATATCCGTCTGTATCAGATTGAAAGGAATCGGATTGAGAAATCACCGTCAGCTCAATATAAATACCTGAAGGAGGAATATGAAAGTCTGAAGAATATCTCTTCGGACAAGAATTTCTATAACTATTATCAAGCCGGTAAAACAGACTCAGATCATCTGTATTTCATGAGAAAGCATTATGATATCCTTTCAGATGTTCACTGCCACTCGTTGGACAGAGATACTTCTTTTTCCACTTTGCATGATTCCAGCGTAGCAGAGATCTTAGCAAATAAGCAACTCACTCATTATCTCTCCACGGAGATTGATGCGTTATCGGAGAAACTACACCTAAAGTTCACCTCTATCATAGAAAGCAAACTATTGCAATGGACGGAAAGTAAGGTTTCATTGGTAGAATTCATTTATGCACTATATGCCGGAAAATGCTTTAATAATGGTAACACGAACCTGAAAGAAATCGCTTTCTGCTGCGAAACTCTTTTTGATATTGAGATTGGTGATTTCTACCGGATATTTCTTGAAATCAGGAACAGGAAGAAAAGCAGGACACAATTTCTGGATAAACTGAAAGAGAAAATAACCCAAATGATGGATGAACTTGACAGGTAAACAAAGAATATTTCATAGCGTCTTGTGACATCTTGTGAATTATGCAAATGGCTAATATCCAACTTTGCCGGAAAATTACTTAACCCGCAAAGAAAGATAATAGCTTATTTATGGAGACAACAATTACATGGGAAGTAAAGGTGAAGAATACCCCTTTATTAATTAAGAAATGCAGTCACTGCGATAGTGACCGATTTTATTGTAGCGATAAGTTCAGGATGAATGCTCAAAAGAAGAACATAGATGTATGGTTGATTTACAGATGCGTGAAGTGTGACAACACCTGTAACCTCACTTTGTTATCACGCAGTAAACCGGATTTGATTGACAAGACATTATTCCATAGTTTTTCAATGAATGATAAAGACACAGCCTGGAAGTATGCTTTTTCTACTGAAATGGAGAGAAAGAATAACCTGAGGCTGGATTATGATAGTGTAGAATACGAAGTCATTCCTAATACCTCATTGGAAGATTTGCTGAATCCATCCAATGAGGTTATCAAAATCCATATCAAGTGCGAGTTTGAGTTTGATCTCAAATTATCATCATTAATCAGAAGGTGCTTCTCACTCTCTGCCAATCAGATGAAACGTATGTTCGAAGATGGTATAATTACGATTTCAGGTAACAAACCACCTCAGAAGCATAAAGTGAAAGATGGGGATATGATTCTGATACAACGAGAGGTATTAAGTAAGTCTGTCAACCGTTCCATCCATGATATAGGGTAAGGACTGACGTATCTTCTCAACAGACCAGTTCCACCATTGTATCTGTTGCAGCTTGGCGATTGTCTCTTCCTCAAGCAGGTGTTCCTCCTACTATGGTGTAGGGAGGAACATTTTTAGTTACTACTGCCCGGGCTGCGATGACAGCTCCATCTCCGATATGCACTCCTGCCATAATAACAGCTTCATAACCTATCCAGACATCATTGTCTATAATGATATCACCTTTATTATCCCATGCTGAGGCTACATTTTTCTTATCCAATTCCCAGTCTTCAAAGAACAAGGGGAATGTGTAGTTGGACAAGGATTTCAATGTATGGTTGGCACTGTTAAAAAGAAACTTTGCCCCACAGGCAATAGAACAGAATTTTCCGATAATCAAGCGGTCTTGGTTGATAGGATAATGATAGAGGACATTATTCTTCTCAAATTGAGCCGGGTCATTTACAAAGTCATTGTATATGGTATAATCACCAACTATGATATTCGGATTGTTGATAATGGTATTCAGATAGATAGTCTGATAATCGTTGGTACGCGGATATGTTTTCGTATTCATTGTAATTACTTCTTTTTGTATGTTTAGTATTTTAATATCTTGTGACGGAAACGGTCACAATCAAGTTGGGCAACAGACTTAGCTATTGCCCTATTATACTAAACGAAGCTATTTACAAAGTTGCCATTTCATGATGATTAAAAACTATGGTTCATATCGCATAGCAAAGATAGTAATTATTTCACTTCAAATTTTCCTTGTAACTTTATATCTTGTGAAGAACTTCCTACCATTACCGCAAACGTACCCGGTTCTACTACGAAATGATTATCCTTATTCCATAATCCCATCTCTTGCGAGGTGAGTACGAAATCAATCACTTTTTCTTCGCCCGGTTCCAGATGGATACGTTCGAAGCCACGCAATACTTTTACATATGTAGTCACAGAACTCATCTCGTCATGCAGATAAAGCTGAACGACTTCATCTCCGGCTACTTTTCCCGTATTCTTCACTTTACAACTCAGCTTTACACTACCTTGTACACCAATGACCGGATTCTCTATCTTTAAATCACTATAAGCAAAAGTAGTATAACTCAAACCATATCCGAAAGGATAAAGCGTACCGGTAACACGTACAAAACCTTTTGAATCGGAACCCGGTTTAAAAGGAAAAGCAAAAGGTATCTGCCCTACCGAACGGGGAAAGGTTACCGCCAATTTACCCCCCGGATTATAATCACCGAAAAGTACTTGTGCCACAGCATCTCCCATAAATTCTCCCGGGAACCAAGCATGTACAATACCCGGAATATAACGCTCAGCCCAGTTGATGGTGGCGGCGCGTCCGTCTACCAATAACAAGATCACAGGTTTGCCCGTTGCGTATACAGCTTGCAATAGTTTTTCCTGTCGTCCGCACAAATCCAGATTGGTACGGGAATATTCCTCACGTACTGTCTTCTCATTTCCTCCCAGTACCATGATGGCTACGTCCGATTCCTTTGCCAAGGCTACAGCCTCATCCATCATAGCCTGTTCTTCCTGATCCAATGGTACTTCGTAAAGCTCACTCTCCGGAAAATATTTATCAATAATGTCTGTTCCTTTTGCATAGCGAACCTCTGCATCAGGCAAATACTCTTTTATTCCCTGATATACCGTCTTTATCGGAGCATTAGCCGGACCATAACGACAAATCAGATTCTGCACTTCATCCGCATTAGGACCAATCACTGCTACTTTCTTCAAATCTTTGGAGAGTGGCAGGATATTATTCTCATTCTTCAATAAAACGATAGATTCTAAAGCCGCTCTCATGGATACTGCCTGATGTTCCTTGCTATGCACCACCTTTTCAGGATGTTTGGCATCTCCCTTATAAGGATTATCAAACAACCCCATCCCAAACTTTACCCGCAACACATCTGCTACACGGCTATCAATCGTCTGCATGGAAACCTTTCCTTCACTAATAGCCTGCCGAAGCGGACGAATGAAGTTCTCGGGCAAAGTAAAGTTAGTACGCACATTCAGTCCCGCATTTACTACCTGGGCAGCTCCATCTACAGCATCGGCAGCCACCTGATGCTTGGAATAAAGAAATTCTACCGCTTCACTGTCAGACACTACATAACCTTTAAAGCCCCATTCGTGGCGAAGTATTTCAGTAAGGAAATGATAGCTTCCGGTAATCGGTTCACCATCATAGTCATTATACGAACTCATGACTCCCAATGCTCCGGCTTCACAGAAAGCCTTGCGGAAAGGTTCGATATAAAGAGTCCGCATCTCGCGTGGTGCTACGTGTGGATCGGTACGGGTACCGGCATCACGCCCACCAACAGGGATACTATATACTGCAAAGTGTTTGGGAGTGGCAACCAGTCCTTCTTGCTGAAGTCCTTTAATCATTCGTTTTCCAAGTTCTCCCACCAGAAAAGGATCTTCTCCATAACATTCTACCACACGTCCCCAACGCGGATCTTGTGCAATATCCAGAATAGGAGAATAAATATTAGTATAACCTAACGCTTTTGCCTCTTCAGCGGTGACCTGAGCTATTTCACTGATCAGTTCCTTATTCCAGGTAGCCCCCTGTCCGCATTGGGCAGGGAACATGGTGGCCCGGTCATGGCAAAGTCCGCGAATTCCTTCGTTGGTGAAATCAACAGGTATTCCCAGACGGGTCTGCTCCACAAACCATCGCTGAATGGTCTGCCGATTTTCTACACTATTCACATAAGGGTATGATAAAGAAGAACCGAAACGTCCCAAGCCATTGGCCTGTTCATCTATATTGGCTATACCGTCCTTCCAAATTTCATCTTTCCACTTCTCAGTAGGAAGAGAATCTTTCAGTACACGTCCGGACCCGTACAAGGTAGCCATCTGGCAAGTTTTCTCCTCCAAGGTCATCTGCGACAGCAGGTCTTTTACTCTTGCCTCTATCGGTTCCGAAGGATCTTCGTAGATATCCTTCACACCGTTCTTGTTAAAATCAATCCAGCCTTTCTTATATATACCGGGATTATTACCCGCATACACACCCGCACAAAGCGATACAGCAATACATAAAGCGATTCTTCTTTTCATAGCATCTTTTTAGTTTTCCATTTCAAATATCAGTTCTCCACCCTTCATCAAGTCGAAATGAGAGAATCTCGGTTCCGCCAAATCCTCACCATTCAACTTCATGGAGCGAATATACTTATTTTCCACACTATTATTCTTCGCTTGGATTACAAAATCTTTCCCATTACTCAAATGAATAGTCACTTTATCGAATATCGGACGGCCAATTTCATAAACCGGACGGCCCGGACAGAACGAATAGAATCCCATAGCACTCAATGCATACCAAGCAGACATTTGCCCAACATCCTCGTTTCCGGAAAGCCCGTTAGGATCATTATGGTAGAGTGTACGAAGAATATGGTCTACTAAAGCCTGTGTCTTACGAGGTGCACCAGCATAATTATAAAGGTATGGAATATGATGACTTGGTTCATTGCCATGTGCATACTGGCCAATCATTCCGGTAACATCGGCAGCGGCATTCGGATCACCCGTCAGTTCGGAACTTGTAGTAAACAGCGTATCCAGATGGGCCTCGAAAGATTTCTGTCCTCCAACCAGTTCCATCAGTCCTTCTACGTCCTGCGGAACAAACCATGCCCATTGCCATGCATTTCCCTCTACGTAATTACTGGGACGTTGCACGGATGCCGGATCAAAAGGAGTAATCCAACTGCCATCACTCAGACGTCCCCGCATCAGTTTAGTTTCCGGATCAAAATAGTTCCGATAGTTCCTGGAAAGCTCCATATATTTATCATAAAGGTCTTTACGGTTATGCTCCTTCATCATCTGGGCTATCAGCCAGTCATTATAAGCAAATTCCAGTCCTTGTGAAACAGAACCACCTACCTTATCACAAGGAATATATCCCAGTTCATTCTTATATTTAATGGATACAGGCATCAGTTTCCCATTCAGAATCTGGCGATCCATCATCGGCGTAACACCCGTAGTATCATATACCGATGAACGTATGCATGCTTCCAGTGCCTTCTTTACATCAAAATCGCATTGTTTCTTCATCATAGCATCGGCTATGACAGAAACGGCGTGGTAACCGATCATAGTACCTGTTTCATTAGAAGCCAGTTCCCATTTAGGCAAGATGCCACCCTCATCATACTTACGAAGCAGTGAACGAATGAAAGCCTGATTCTGCTCTGGTGTAACAATAGTGTAGAGAGGATGAGCTGCACGGAAAGTATCCCAAAGAGAGAACACCGTATAATTTGTATAAGAAACATCCTGCTTAATCTCATGTCCCATTGTACGGTAACGCCCGTCCACATCGGATGCCAGGCTCGGCTGGATAAATGCATGATACAGTGAAGTATAAAATACAGTACGACTATCATTGTCCGAAGTTTCGATATCAATCTTTCCAAGGGCTTCATTCCAGGCAGTATTCGCCTGTTTCATGACACCTTCAAAGTCCCAATTGGGGATTTCAGCCTCTACATTCAATCGGGCACCCTCTTCATCCACACTTGAGATACCTACCTTTGCCAATACGCGTCCGTCAGCAGGGAGATTTCTAAAACTCATCACTGCCTTAGCGGTATTGACCGTTACAGATGTACTATCCGGTTGATACTCAGTTCCCGAATACAATTTATAATCAAACGGACTGGAAAACACTGCATAGAAATATACATAGTGACGCTTAGCCCAGCCAACAGTATATTTCATTCCTGCTATGGTAGAATCATTCACCACACGAATCTGAGTAACAGGATGCTGATGACCATGAATGGTAGGTTCCATATCCACAATCAGACGGGCATCACTTGCCTTAGGGTAAGTATACCGATGCAGGCCCGCACGCAAAGTAGCGGTCAGTTCCACATTGATAGAATCATCCTGCAACAGTACTTGATAATATCCCGGCCGGGCACTCTCTTGTTCATGCGAGAAACGAGAACGATAACCTTCATCCGGGTTTTCTGCTGTCCCGGCAATCAAAGGTTTCTCGCCGACTACGGGCATAAAGAGTATATCGCCATAATCTCCAATACCCGTTCCACTAAGATGGGTATGGGTAAAGCCCATGATGGAAGTATCGTCGTAATAATAGCCGGAACAGGCATCCCAGCCAAAGAGACGGGTATCCGGACTCAACTGTACCATTCCATGGGGTAAAGTTGCACCAGGGAAAGTGTGACCATGTCCACCAGTCCCTATAAATACATTCACGCTATCGGTATACTCCTTGGGGAGATCCTTTTCTGCACAGGAAAACAATCCGATTCCTGAGGCCAACAACAGCATGCAGAGTTTATTCTTCATAAAATTATATGTTTATGTTTTTGTTACCAATCATCTGTCCTGAATGAAGATACCGGAAGACCGAACATATTATAAAGACAGCCTTTCACATAATCCTTAAAAGCATATCGCACTGCCACCGGATGTGGCACCTCCGGGCTGGAAACGACCACCGTTTGAGCATCTTTACCCAAATGCGCATTGGCAGGATGGAACACCCTATCCTCACCGGCTATTTCGAAACCTGTCAGTGGTTGGCGATATGTAGTCAAACCTTTACCTACTTCATCAAATGATACCGCGATCTTATTTCCCTCTATCTGCATAGACTTATACAACGGACCGGTTACGGGGAAACCCTTCTTACCATAAGTTAGTCCTAAGGCCATGTATGCAAAACGATTACCTACGGTTTCCTTCTCCATAGGATGTATGGTACGCGCATCACCGATATCAGTCAGAATTATCATTCCGGAAGAAGGTACAATACCCAGACATTTTGCCTGAGCCTCACGCAAATAGGCCGAGTTTTGTCCTTTCCCCTCACCCTTATTATAGTTGAATGGAGCAATCTGAGCATAATAGAAAGGAAATTCCCCTATTCCCCATTGTTTCCGCCAGTCATTCACCAACGAAGGAAACAGTTGCGTATACAGGTCGGGGACATCTACATTGGCTTCTCCCTGATACCACAAACAGCCTCGTATGCCATAACCGACTACGGGACTCAACATACCATTATAAAGAATAGAAGCATTGTGTACATCCGACAAGTCTTTGTAAGGTTCTATCCCTTCTTTACTCATCCAGGCTTCCACCCGCGAACCTCCATAACTCGCATGGATGATACCTACGGGCACCTTGAGCACCTGGTTCAGTTTGCGTGCAAAGAAATATCCGGCAGCCGAGAACTCGGGGACTGTTTCAGAAGAAGCTTCCTGCCAAATACCTTCACAGTCAGTCAGTGGTTCGGACGTCATCTTGCTTCCTACCATAAACATACGAACTTCGGGATTTCCGGAAGTGGCAATGGCATCCAACGAACCAATCACCGGATCACCATAACGTCCGCTTACCCGCATATCCATATTGGACTGGCCGGAACAAAGCCATACCTCACCGATCAGTACATTATTGATATGTACCGACTCACCATCGCTCACCTCTATGCTGTAGGGACCACCATACACAGGTGTCTCTACCTTTACTTTCCAGTTACCCGATTCATCGGTAACTGCCGTATATTTCTTAGCATTCCATGAAGTCTTTACAGTTACTTTCCGCTGTTTCCTGTCACTGCTTCCCCAAATGGCAACCGCACTTTTTTGCTGCAACACCATTCCGTCAGAGAAGAAAGACGGCATTGTAATACGTGCCTGCACCCCTTCCGCCAGAAGCAGAAAGGATGCAAACAGAGCCATTATTAACTGATATCGTTTCATTGTTTAATTTCTTACGGGCATCTTAAATGTCAATGGAATTTCTTTCCTGAGCATACGGGCCGCCTCACCAGTCAACCACAGGTAATGATCGGAAGGTTGGCCGTCCATATCGATAAACTTGGCAATGTCACTAACCGGATGATCTCCCGTACATTTAAAGATAGCGGTACCTTCATCCACCTCATCAAACATGGCTACATAAATCATTTCCGCCCCTGCCATCATCGCTGTAGAAAGTTGCTGCCAATAGAAGCGTCCTCCCTGACGGGGAATACTGCCTACAGGCTTTACGTCATCCGGAAACTCCAGTTTGCTGAGATTATGCCAACTGAACCCAGGAGTTACGGCGGGAACATAATCTACTCCATTCTCTTCGCACCAGCGGATATCTCCAATAACCAGGTCACGAAAACGATCCATATCATTGTGCAATAACGGAGAGAAGCGCTGGATAGTCCACGGCAGAATGATATCCGCCTTTCGGATCAATGTATGCAGATAAGGATCATTCATACAATCGGATTCCAGAGTGCGCCAGAAGGTAGGAACACCCAACATTACCGTGCAACCGCCATATACCGGATCATTTTGCAGGAAGTCAATCAAGCGCTCCATGCCGATATTCCTGATATTGTAAGGACGGTCGGGGAAACCGACACCCCAGATAGCCACTACCGGCTTTCCGTTATGGTGCAAATAAGTTTTCGTACCGGACTGATTAGTCACCTTCTGATTGTCCACCAGCCTCTTCCAGTCTTCTATTATCATGGAGCAGTCTTCACCGGATCTTCTCAAACCGGACAGATCATACATCACAGCGATGGCACGATCATACTTGGAAGCTGCTTCCAAAGCATTTTCCAGGATACGGTTAGGCACCGAATTCTTTTGATCTCCACGGGTATAGTCCACAAAACGCTGTACAAACACGCCATCCACTCCGTAATCTTTCATCCACTTGAAATGCAAATCAACAGTAGACTTGTCCGCAGAGCTGAATACACGTGCTTTTCTTCCGTCGGCATGGCGGAAAGAAGTCTCATACGTTTTCTCATACTCGCTCACATCGGGCCATGCATCAATGGTACAATGTTTCTCGTCAAATTGCTTTCCGGTTCCATAATGGCCATAACCTTGATTTGTACCATCCTGCGGTCCACGAAACCAACCTTGATATCCCGCCATTACCAATCCTTTATAACTCGGATAAGAAGTCTCCGCGGCGTGTCTGGAACCGGCATAAGTGAACAAACTCATACCAAGCATACCCAATGCTATGAATAACTTAACTCTCATAAAATATTATTATTTATATCTATTATTAAAAAACTTTCCACCTATACCTCTGCCATTGTCTATTATTTCACATTGCAAATGTAAGCCCGACAGATTAATGCTTCAGTTATATTTCAATTAGCTTACACTTAATTTTCAATTAATATGAGGATTGTTTGCCTTTCCTATATTAAAATCATCTTAAAAGTGTCTTTTTAAAGATTATTAAAACAGATTTCGAATGTAGTTAATACGAAATTAATCACAAGATAACAACCCGGACTTACCTTTGTACATAGTTTATAACTCATAGTTCAACTACTAATAAAGAATATTATGAAAAAAGTTTTTTCAAACCGTATGAATGGATGCTCACTGATACACTTCTCATTTCTGTTAGCTTTCCTCTTTCTTTCTGTCAACGCAGAAGCTAAAGTAAAACTCCCCTCCGTACTTGCAGATAATATGGTGTTGCAACAACAGACAGACGTCAAACTCTGGGGGCAAGCGCAAGCCAAAGCAACCCTGACAGTAAAGACCTCGTGGAACAACAAAACATACAAGGCTATCGCTGACAATAAAGGCCAATGGGAACTACAGATCCCCACTCCACAGGCAGGTGGACCTTACGAGATAACTTTCAATGACGGTGAACCGCTCACTTTAAAAAACGTATTGATAGGTGAAGTCTGGTTCTGTTCCGGACAGTCGAATATGGAAATGCCGATGGGAGGATTCGACCGTCAACCTACCAAAGGAACCAATGATCTGATTGCCAAAGCAAAACCATCTACCCCTATCCGCATATACAATACCGACTCTCAAGAAGGTAAATGGGTGCGCCAATTCAGCAAGACCCCACAAAAAGACTGTCAGGGTGAATGGTTGGAAAACACTCCGGTGAATGTAGCAAACACTAGTGCCGCCGCTTATTATTTCGCCCGATATATACAGGAAGTTCTGGAAGTACCGGTTGGTATTATCGTTTCTACCCTGGGAGGTTCTAAAGTGGAAGCATGGATGAGCCGGGAAGCGATTTCTCCTTTCAAAAGTATCAATCTGTCGATCCTTGACAATGATGAGCAGATAAAGAATATAACCGCTACTCCCTGTGTACTGTATAATGCCAAAGTAGCCCCTTTCACAAACTTTGCTATCAAAGGCTTCCTCTGGTACCAAGGGGAAAGTAACCGAAACAATGCCGATCTGTATCAGAGTCTGATGCCGGCCTTTGTAAAAGACTTGCGAAACAAATGGAACCGAGGTGAGCTTCCCTTCTATTTTGTGGAAATAGCCCCGTTCAATTATGAAGGAGCAGATGGAACTTCAGCTGCACGGATGCGCGAAGTACAACTGCAAAACATGAAAGATATTCCGAATAGCGGTATGGTTTCAACTTTAGACATAGGCCATCCCGTCTTTATACATCCCATGGATAAAGAGACTGTCGGAAACCGTCTGGCGCTCTGGGCACTTGCAAAGACTTACGGTAAGAAAGGATTCGGATATGCATCACCTATTTATAAATCCATGGAGATATCCGATAACAAAATATACATCAATGTTGAAAATGCCCAACGGGGATTGTGCCCGATGTGGACTTCTCTCAAGGGGTTTGAGATAGCAGGAGAAGACAAAGTATTCTATCCGGCATTTGCTGAAATAGAAACCAGCACTACCCGTCTGACAGTATCCAGTGATAAAGTACCTCATCCGGTAGCAGTTCGGTATGCCTATAAAAACTATGCAGAAGCCAATGTTTTCAATATTCATGGTCTGCCACTGATTCCTTTCCGAACAGATAACTGGTAAAAAGATAAATTAAGAGATACCTCCCAACCGAGGAAGGTTCACAAGAGTCTATCCATCCAACATCTACTTCTTATCAGATCCATAAATCAATCCCTCACCCGACTTATTAAACCGGAAACCGGAAATATAGTAGTTGTTAGTAAACTCTATCGATTTACCCTGCGCTCCCAGTCTGGCGTACCCTTCATCTTTGACAGTTGTCTCCGCCATTTTTTGAGCGAAATAAGAAGTATAGACATGCGCTTTACCACCTCTAACATCTACACCCTGCGTACCGGAACGTGAGAAATTAGCTTGTTGGAAAGATACAATACCATTATTTATTATCGCCCCGATGACAGGGCTGCCCCAAAATGCACTATTGTACAAAATCAATTTAGCATCAGGATGAACTTTATCGGTATTGACCTTATCTCCCATGAGAACATAAGACCTGACCGGCTCATTTGGAATTTTAGTATTGACCAATTCTGAGTTAATGGCAACTATCTTAGTATCCTTATCCGCATCTTCTACAAACAGAGAATAAGTACACCCGTCAGAACCATGACCTATAACGGTCATTTCCCCCGGATACTTGCCTGTTATTGCATCTTTCAGAAAATGGATTCCATATACCGAGCCATAAACGAAATTATTGAAAATAGTCTGATTCTTGACATCTGCAAATTTAAGCGCACTGCAATTGGACTGTACGAAGCGCATCATAAATACTTCCGGATATCCTTGTCCCCCTTCCGGAAGCCTTGATCCGTAATGAGGATTCAACTGCATATTGCGGATGAATCCGCCTTCGGCGCCACCGCCAACCCAGATACCTGCCCTTAAAGGTACACCACCCAGATAATCGACATAATGCCCACTCGTGTCGTATGAAGCCAAGTCTATCCCTTTGTCACCTACAGCTATGGTTACGTTTATAATATACACCTTCGGACCTTGTCCCTGTATCAGGAACGGGGTCTTTCTCGGGTTTTCAACACTAAAACCATCGGAAGCGATATTAAGCTGTGCCAGCGTAATACCTCTGATACCTGCATGGGCTTCAAGCTGTATGAGCGAAGGCCCGCTTTCTCCTGCGTTTCCGCCATCATAATTGGTAAATATGGCAGTTCCACCACTTTGTGTGTGATGTTGTACATCCCATGATCCCCGCAGTTCAACCCCCGAAGGCACTTTTATAGGGTTATTCACTAAATATCTTCCGGCCGGCAGGTAGAGCGTACCTCCGCCAGCGGCTTTCACAGCATCCAGCGCAGACTGCAAATCAGCCGATACGTCTTTTACGGGACGATCATTATTAAAGCCAGTCGCCCTCGCTAAATCCGCTTTCAATACTCTATCCGATACCGGTCTTGGATGCACGTCGATATTTGTTTTCACATTTTTAGGAATGGGCTCAAAGAAGTATTTCTTCCCTGTGATAACTTCCACTTTAGCGGAAGTACTGTGATTATCCACCTTCAGTTTAGATTTATAGCCCGAATTAACCGATTTCAAGGTATGCATATTCGCTCCGAGATAGACATGCCCGGCATTCTTTTTAAATTCGCACTGGGACAACAATACATTACCCCTGTTCATCCTAAGAGCATAATCATTATATTCACTGAATGTACAACTTTCAAACGATACGACCCCTCCGTCGCCATCACCTACGACAGAACCTTTGAAATCCACACCGTTGAATTGTACAGAAGTGCTGAAATCCTTATAGAAATACACTGCATTACCATCTTGACCCGCTCCGAAGGATGAGTTGGATATAAGTATACCATACGGATTGACATCTTCAACGTACAACCCGTTACCGCAGTCGCCTACATGCACCTCATACAACTGAGCGTTGGGAGCATCGGCAAAACCGGGTTCACGCCCTATCCACACACCTGTTTTATAACCTGATATATACAGATAAGAAACATACTCCCAGTCTGAACGGTGCATTTGATATCCCGTGCCATTTGCCCTTGTATAAGCTGTTACATCCTCAAGAGAAGGCGCTCCCGGAAGACCGGAATTTGCCCAGTATTCAGGACTTATCCTGACATTCTCAATGCGTCCGATATCGGTACATACATGCACTTCGATACCTTTATTAAGAGCAGTCATATAACTGTTCAGAACATAATGTAACTCACTCGGAGCAGAATTAAAACCATTGTAAGAGTTTACAAGAGTGACACGTTCTATCGTAGCACAATCTCCCTGGGTTTGGAACAGCGTCCACGGATATGGTTTTACATGATGGATATCCTGTTCAGGATACCAGATAGAGAGATTAGTAACTCCAGTGCCCGCGTTCATCTCTATGAATCTATCAGCTATACTGGTATAGGTGGTACGAAGCGCATTATCTGCCTGGCCGTCGTTCCACCAGCTTTCAACACTTCCATCGTAATTCGGTGAGTCTTTACCGACACGTACTTCGAGAATTGTTCCAAGGACTTTCCCATTATGGGATGCCGGATCAGCCCAATCACCACGAAGCTGCACACCAGGGTGGAGACGCAAAACATACTCAAAATGAAAATCTTTCTTTGTTTCCGAACTGCCTTGACGAACTCTGACGTTTTTAGTACCGACCTGCGTACTACGGAACTCATAATTTCCGGCTGGTATATATACTACTCCGCCACCACTTTGATATGCAGCGTCAATAGCCGCTTGAAAAGCAGCTCTATTATCAAATCCCGGTTCAGCTTTAGCTCCAAATTCAGGGGCAGTCACAACAAAGTCGGATATGGCCCAGTCTTTTGTGGGATAAATAGTTTTGATACTTTGCTGTGGTACCTGCTGCTTTGTTTGCGAACAGGCGACATTCACAGGAAGCATCATCGTTAGGGTTATCATAGCTGTTACCCACAACTTAGAAAACGTTTCTGTAGTTTCGTTATTTCGATTCATAATTATTGATTGTTCTAAAAGGGATTAAGACTCACCACAGATTACACAGATTGACACAGATTCATGGATCTAATAATCAATGAAATAATTCATCAATCTGTGTTAATCTGTGTAATCTGTGGTGATTTGTATAATCTGTAGTGAACTTACATTCCTAACGCAAAGAGTATTTAATATAGTTACACAAAATCTTTCGAGCCACTTCTGCCGGACCTGACGGATCACTCAAATTATCAGCAATATCCAGAGAAGAGAAAATAATCTTCCCTTTTCCGCAAGGAATAACTCCCACTGCTGTACCCAATTCAAACGGAGTACTCCGATAAGAGCCCACCACTAACTCTTCTCCTTGCATACGGAAGCCGAATCTACGATCCCCATTCTTTACTACGACCTGATAGGGCCAATTCAAAGCATCGTCCACCGGAAGGCCTTCAAATAAAGGATGCTTCTTCACAAAATGAATTCCTCCAATCCAGTCTTTCCCAACATTATAATAACCGTTGTATACCGTATTCGTATATTCAGCAACAGACTTCATCCAGGTTTCAGTGGAGCCAAGCAGAATCAATGTGGTACCCTCATTCTTTACCCGCTCAAACAACTTCTGCGGAGCTATGGTGGCGGCACTGGGTTGAGACCACTTCAACTGTATCTGACCGGACTGATGGGTTTGTCGATACACCAGCCTAACTTTCACCGGTTTACCCGCTTCCATCACCACAGGTCTATCCTGCTTCATGGGAGATTCATTATAATATTCATCAATCAACTGCCGGCCGTCCACATACATACGTACTCCACGATCCGTTTCAACACCAAGCAGATACTGCCCCGACTCAGGTGGATAGATATCTCCCTCCCACACAACAGAGAAAGGCTGATTGGCAGGAACCGACTCATCAGGTTGCGCACCGTCTACGAAAGTCCGGTTAATTTCTGTAGCACTCTTTACAGCTGCTACAATGTTCATATCTGCCTCACTATACCAAGTAGCCTTCAAACTGGACTTTCCATCTTTATCCTTGAAATAAGCCGAAGGGATCACAACCGGTTCATCCAGTGATGAACGATTAACAACAAGCCAGTCCAGCTTTCCCATTTCAGAAGTAAACGCCGGAAGTTCCTTACCGGTGGCTTGTTTGTAAAAAGCGGCTACTTTATCATTATTGCTTCCATAATAAGCACCCTTTCCGGCCAAATCACTTGCCTGCCAGCTTACAGCAACCACCTCGTCATTTCCCAAAGCAAAGATCTCCTGACCGCCTGCTTTCAGGCCGGCTTCTACGCGATAAGTACCTGCCATTCCATTGATAGGAATCTCTACATTCTCCAGTAAAAGCTGGCCAAAGTTCTCGCCACCCTTAATATTTACTTCTTCATTTCTGGTATAAACCACTTTTCCATCGGGAGCAATCAGTTTGATGTCAAGCGTATGAGCGCCTTTCAAGTTTTCCTCATTCACTATGTAAAAGTCTACCGTCGCTATGCCTGGAAGCTTAACAACCTGATTGCGTGAAGCAACGGCTACATACAGCGACTGGTTATAGTACGCCAAAACAGAAGCATCTCCCTTAGGATTACGATAGATATCCACAATACCGGAATGATTGTCATAGGGCATCGCTTCCCAACCGTTCACCATATAGGCATCGCCCAGGTTCTGCATTCGCATACCTTCGATACGTCTTCCCTGATGTTCAAAAGAGACATTGCCCATTGCACGTGTCAGAGCATCGAGGCTACCAAAGTGAGGAGCAAGTCCTTTCTTTTGAAAATAATCAGTGAAAGCCTTATATTGGCTCTGCCAGAACAGACCGTCCCAACCTGTTTTACCCGTGCTCTTTATTTGATCGTATATCATCTGGATGCGAGGAGGAGTAGATATGGCACCCTCTTCACCGCGCAGATAAACTTCCGTACGGTTGCTGGTGTACATAATATTGTCTTTAGGACCTTTATAATAATTCTCAACCCAGGTTTCAGGACCTCCGGCACGGTGATTATCATACCATCCTTTCCGATACAGAGTAGTATCAAACGGTAACATGTGCGCCTTGGAGTCTTCTTCTTTATCTTCACTACCTGCCCAGCCGGATGTGAATGACATGATTCTACTGGGATCAATGGCATGTGCCTCACGCATATCATTCATGCGCTTGGCAACAAGCGCTTTATCTTGCGACAACGGCCCGCCAAATTCATTGATCAGATTAAAGATAACCAAACTCGGATGACTACGGTCCCGATATACCATTCGTTTCAGTTTCTCATTCACTATGGTACGAATAAACGGATCATGATTGGCTGAGTGGAAAGACCCCGGCTCTTCATAATATAACAATCCCAGTTCGTCCGCCTTTTCAAGAACAACCGGACTGCCTATGCAACGATGAAAATTCAGCATATTCAAGCCCAGACTCTTAGCAGTACGTACTTGTTTCTCAGCCATTTCGGTTGTTGCTATCAATCCCGTCACCGGAAAGTAACCCCAACTGATCGCACTTCTCAGCATAATGCGCCGCCCATTCAGACGCAAAACAGCATCCTTACCGACACCGTCTACAGTAAACCAGCGGAAACCGAAATCTTTCTTATCCTGGTCGAGCGTCTTCTTGCCCTTCTTTATCAACACATTGCAAGTATACAGTTCCGGAGTAGAGAGATCCCATAATTTGGCATCGGGAACATTGACAGGAATTGTCACTTCATGATTTCCCGCGGGGAACGAAATAGCCTTCAAGGTTTGCCGGAATACGACTTTATCAGGATTACCTTTTTCATTCACTATCAGCTCCACATCCTGCTTCACGCTGGAAGATGTTTCATTAGTGAAAGACAGAATGGCATTCACCTTAGTCAGCTCAGGCGTATTTTGCATATAGATATCAGAAATAAAAACCGGATTCACACTCTCTAGCTTGACTCTGCCGATAATTCCGGTGAAGCTTCTCGAAGGAGGAATATTGTATTCTCCCCATTTCATTATGTCGAAATCCTGCCAGTGGAAATTGCCTCCGGGATTGGTAACACGTATCGCCAACAACTGCTCTTTTCCGGGTTTTGCTTCATCGGTAATATCCACATGGAAAGGTGTTTCACCAATCAGGTCATAGGCCACAAGCTTACCGTCAAGATAAACTTCTGCGCGCATCCGGACAGATTCAAAGTAAATTATAAAGCGTTTCTTTTGCTGATCTGCCGGAATCGTAATTTTACGATACCACCAGCTCACTCCCCGAAAGTTCTCCGGACGAGGATTATCAGTAACAGTGAGATATTCTTCCACCGTACCCGGTACCTCGACAGGAACTGCATCGGGATTATGACTCAGGGTTTGCCAACCACCTGTGGGGACATTTACCGGCAACAATGACAAATCTGTTATCTCATGAGGAAGGTAAAGGCGGTCATTCTGCCAGCTCGCTTCTTTATCGAGCCACAGCGACCAGCCACCTCCCGTCAACGGAATAGTATATCTTCCTTCTCCTGCATGAGCCGAAAAAGCGCAAAGTAGGTAGAAGACCCAAAATAAAGGAAAATACTTTTTCATAAATATTCGTGTTAGATATTAGTAGGTTCTGATTTTTATTTCTTTACTGTAATCGTAAGTTTCTGCAAGGCTTTCTCATCCGAAGTTCCACCATAGAGCAACTCATACTTTCCGGGAAGGATTTCCATCCGGTTGGTAGACGGATTAAAGCACTCAAATGTCGAAGCGGGTAATTCAATCCGGATATTTTCCGTCTGACCGGCTGGAAGGGAAGCTCTACGGAATGCTCTTAAAGTCTTAATCGGTCCTTCCTTATCAGCAGGATTGCGTAAATAAACTTGTATCACTTCATCGCCATCCAGTTTACCGGTATTCTTCAAAGGTATTGTCAAAGTCATTCCTTCACCTGCACGAACGTTTTGTTTGTCCACTTTGGCCTTACCATAATCAAAAATAGTATAGCTCAAACCATGTCCGAAAGGAAACAGGGCTTTACCTTTGAAATAACGATAGGTACGATTACTCATGTCATAGTCCTCAAAATCGGGGAGATCATCGCTCGAAGCATAGAAGGTAAGCGGTAAACGTCCGGCAGGATTATAGTCGCCAAACAGGACATCGGCCACAGCTGTTCCCCCTTGCTGACCGGGATACCATGCTTCCAGGATTGCGTCCAGATTCTCAGCCTCCCAAGGTAACGCCAGTGTACTGCCGGAGCATAATACGAAAATAACCGGTTTACCTGTCTTTTTCAAGGCTTTCAGCATTTCCGTTTGTACATGCGGTAAATCAATGTTAGTACGGTCACCTTTTCTAAAACCGGGTAGATCCACAGGCATTTCTTCACCTTCCAATGTGGGAGAAAGTCCGCCTACAAAAATGATAGCATCAGCTTCAGCTGCTTTATCCGCTACCTCTTTATAATTAATTTCTTTCTTAATACCTATATCAAACTTCAATGAGGCTTCTCCACCAGCTTGAAAATATTCCAATACAACTTTGTAATTCTTCCCTTTCACAGCATTCAAGCGATACATTTGCTCTTTCGCAGGTCCGTCATGCCAGTCTGAGTACACTTCTTTTCCGTCAATGAACAAACGGGAACCGTCATCAGCAGAGATAATAAAAGATACTTCACCTGATTCCTTCGGAGTATATACCGATTCAAAACGTGCTGAAAAGTTGTTCAACTTTACTCCTGGCATAAACACCGTGTTACCTCCATTGCCAAAATTAAGCGGCTCGCTGAAATGCCCCGTTGCTGCGGCTTCGCCTTTCAGTTCTTTATTATTCCAAAAAGTAGCCTTAAAGCCTTTCTTGCCATTATAGGAACAGCAGTCGAAATAGCTAAATACAGTTTGAGTATTTACATAATCACACCCCTTCTCATAGTACACCGTTCCTTCCGGGAGTTTACTCTTAATGCCTTCAAGAATGGTGACAGATTTTGTCGGAAAACCATTATAGTTAGCCCAAAGCATCACAGAATCGTTAGCATTAGGTCCCAGCACTGCCACCTTACGGATAGATTTACTTAAAGGCAGCGTATGATTCTTGTTAGTCAGTAACACCATACTCTTACGCGCCATTTCCAAAGCCTTGGCCACATGTTCTTTTGACTCTACAACTGAGTAGGGTATCTCCGACCAAGATACAAGTGCATCATCATCAAACATACCCAACTGAAAACGAGCACGCAATAGGCGAAAGACCGATTCATTTATCTTTTCTTCTGAAATCAATCCCTTACGTACAGCCTCATTCAAAGAAGAATAACTACCGCCACACTCCAAATCCGTACCGGATACAACCGCATCGGCCGAAGCAGCGGCAGCTGTCGGATGAGTTTCATGGTGATTGGGATAATAAAAGTCACCAATAGCTCCACAGTCCGAAACGACTATATCATCATATCCCCAATCTTCACGCAGGATACGAATCAGTAATTGTTTGTTCGAACAGCAGGGTTCCCCTTCAAAACGGTTATAGGCACACATCACCTCCTTCACCTTTCCTTCCTTCACCAAAGTTTTGAAAGCGGGTAGATAAGTCTCCCATAAATCACGTTGGGAAATATTCTTGGCATCAAAACTATGTCTGTTCCATTCCGGACCACTGTGCACGGCATAATGCTTTGCACAGGCATGTGCTTTATCATATTTCCCGGTACCACCACCTTGCAGACCTTTTACTACTGCCAGCCCCATCAGCGAAGTCAGATAAGGGTCTTCTCCATAAGTTTCCATACCACGTCCCCAACGCGGATCACGATAAATGTTGATATTCGGAGTCCAAAAAGTCAACCCTTTGTAACCATCCCGCTCGCCTTTGCGCTGAAAGTCGTGATACTTGGCACGGGCTTCATCAGAGACGATATCAAAAGTTTCATAAACAGCCTGATTATCGAAAGTAGCGGCAAGCCCTATTGCTTGTGGAAAAACCGTTGCCTTACCGGCGCGTGCCACTCCATGCAACGCTTCATTCCACCAGTCGTATGCAGGTATTCCGAGGCGTTCAATAGCCGGAGAACCGTTTTTCATCTGGCTTACTTTTTCTTCCAGGGTCATACGTTTCAGTAGATCCCATGCACGCTCAGAAGGCGATAATTCAGGATTCTTATAAGGTTCATTCTGAGCGGTAACATTTAAAGTCATCGCACTCAGCCACAATATTATCCATCTTTTCTTCATACATTCATTCGATTATATAACCAAAGAAATAGCAAAAGAGAGTCATTTTCAACTTAATTTATAAGCCGAAAATGACTCTCACTACCATTTAATCAATAAATTGCTAATCTGTTACCTCTATCAATTAACTTTCTGCATCTTTATTGTCAACTGTACCTGTCCGCCTACCCCTGATTCCAGAGATTGAACATATACAATACCCCTGAGAGAGTCATCTTCATTCTTGAACAAATAAGACTTGCCTTCAGCTATGGAAACAGAAGTATATGTTCCGTATTCAATAGGATTCAGATTACGCATAAAAGCATCATTCTTCAAATTATCAAATACATCTTTGGTGAACGGTATATTATTGAAGGCTACTATCTCGCAAAAGCTGGAGATATTATTACCTTTATAATCAGCCAGAACCGTTTGATTAATCAGCTCCGTCGGAGATACGAACATCGGTTGCTTCTTATTGATGTTATAACCGAAACATAAACCTTCCGGATCAGTCATCTTCATCATCTCAGTAACCGAATAAACCTTCTGGTCTTTGAAAGAGAAGAAGAATCCCTGATAAGGATTGTACTGCGCTCCCATAGTCACTTGGCAAGCCTCAATCGGTGCTGATGTAAGAAAATGAAATGATTTGGTCACCACATTACCCATCTGGTCTGTCAGCACAAAGGGAACATCAAATGCAGTCGTTTTCCCCTTGATTGCCACATTACATTCAAACGCCTTGTTAGGATCATCTCCCAGGTCTTCTCTTCCCAGTTCCTGATCTCCCATACTGAATGCCTTGAATAAGCCTTGAGCCGAAATACTTCCTTTAATAGTAAAGTCAGCAGGATCTGAATTGTCAAGGTCCATTACATACGTATCTACATCGTAAGTAAAGAATATGTAAGGAGGCATCATTTCGATTTCGTCATTGTCACATGCAGTCAGCAACAATGGTAAAATGAACAGTGCTATAAAATATCGTTTCATATCGTTTGCTCTTTAATAATTTACTGTAACCTTATACGTTTTTGTATTCTCTCCGTTTTCGGAAACTACTTTGTACTCCACAGGATTAGTGAAATCTTGCAGTTCTCCTGATTTCGGAGTAACGATTGCTCCTTCCGAAATCAATACTTCTGGTCGAATTGTATGTTTGTCAATTCCATCGGGAATAGTCAGTACCACAGTATTTTCTTCCGCATCAATCGTTCCATCAAAAAAGAGATTCTGATTCTGATAAATCCGGAAACGTACAATATTGGCATTTACACTCTTCTCGGGCATCACGCCTTCTTCAGGCTTCTCACAGCTAACAATACACATCAGCATGAAGAATAGATATATATATCTTTTCATGATTCTTAGTTTGATTATTTGGTTGATAATTTAGGCCATCCCGGGTTTTGCTCAAGTGCCGGGTTCATCAATATCTCCTTAGTAGAAAGCGGATACAGATAATGCTTCTTCTCAAACACCATCGGATCGCCTACAGTAACGAGGGTATAGAAACCACCCTTTTCACCTTTGGTTACATCGTAACCATGCAAATGTCCATTCAATACCTTCTCACCGATTCTCCAGCGACGAACATCAAAGAAACGGAAATCTTCAAATGCCAATTCCACGCGACGTTCATGTTGGATTTTCTCACGCATCTGGTCTTGGTTCAAGCCTGTCGGCAAATCCGGCATGCCAACACGGGCACGAATGTCATTTATCGCCTTATAAACATCTGTTGTAGGACCACTGAATTCATTCATAGCTTCCGCATAAATCAAGAGAATCTCATTGTAACGGAAAAGATGATTAATATTCTTGCGCAAATTACGTGGCAATCCAAGAGCATCGTTGAAAAGAGGATCTATGTACTTTTGCAAACACATACCTGTCTTCTGGCTTTGCAAATGACTTGCACTTCCGCCTTGCCAGGGCTTGAAACCATACGCATCATATTGAGCACCGGGATACGAAATAGTAGCCTTGAAACGCGGGTCACGGTTTTTACCCGGATCATTGAAGTCATAACCACTTTCCGCTTCCTCCGGCAATTTTCCATTCAGCATTTCATACTCTTTCGCAAGTTCGTAAGTCGGGTTTACCCAGTTCCAACCACCGGCAGAACGATTCAACCAAGGAATCTTCACATAATCCCATTCCTTCTTCTCATAAGAAATCCATATAGACTCTTTTCCTACGATAAAGTATCTACCTAAGAAACGACGATAGTAGTTTTCCCAACTATCCGGGTCTGCACCGGTTTCATTCGTCATATCCAATCCATAATACTGGCTTCTCTGTTCCATGATGAATCTGCAAGCATCAGCTGCCAATTTCCATCTGTTCTTATCATAGTTGCCATAATAGTGTGTAGTATTATAGTCAGGAAGAACCGGACTATCCGTATTGAACAAAGGACTGGCTGCTGTGATACGTAAACGAGCCATCACTGCATAGCAAGCTGCATCTGTTGCACGCCCCACATCGGAAGCAGAACAAACCGGAGGAAGATCTCTGGCAGCCTCTGTCAATTCATTACAAACCCATTCTACCGAGTTTTCAAATGTTTCGCGAGGTTGGTTGGTCAATGCTGAGTAATCATTAGCATCAATGGAATGATCCAGTATAATAATTCCACCAAAACGTCTGACCAGTTCAGAGTAATAGAAAGCACGCAAGAAACGGGCTTCTGCATACATGCGAGTTTTCTCAGACTCATCACCCTTTGCTCTATAGAGGTTTTCCAAGAACAAGTTTGCTTTTCTGACTCTCTTATAAGTATTATTCCAGAAGCTACATGTAGGAGATCCACCTTGATTATCATCTCCCATATTAGGATCATCATCCGGCGTCCAGGAACCACTATGGAATTTATCTCCCCAAAGACCTGATCCGGGTAGTCCATCATCACATGCCTGCGCATAAGGTATTTTACGCGTATTCACATTATAGGCAGCTGTTCTTACTTCATAATAAAGATTATTCAGAACCTTTCTTGCCGACTTCACCGTTTCAAAAGCCTTATCAACAGTAACATCATCGCTATCTGGCTTATCCAGATATCCTTCACACGCACTCAGGAGTGGTAATACAAGGATTAACAATAAACTATATATCTTTTTCATTTCGATTCCACTTTAGAATGTTACTTTAACTCCAAAATTAATAATTCGCATCAGGGGATATTTGGTTTCCGTGTTCTCCGGGTCATATACAGGTACATTGTCCCAAGTAAGCAGGTTAGTTCCATTAACATACAGACGAGCATTTTCCGCACCAATCACACCTATCCAACGTTCCGGTATCTTATAACCAATCTCGACATTTTTCAATCTCAAATAGTTTCCATTCTTCTGCCAGAAAGTACTATGTTGGTAGTTATTGTTACCAGGACGGGTATATGAAATACGTGGCAAGCTTGCTCCTCTATTTTCCGGTGTCCAACGATCCAACCACTCAGTGATAGGAGTACTACCTTCATTGTTGAAAGGAATATTCGAGTTCTGGAAGTTATAAGTAACATTTCCGGCACCTTGGAACAGACAGCTGAAATCAAGTCGCTTATAGCTAAAACCAAGTTTAAAACTGTAGAACATTTCCGGTACATTATGGAAACCGATAGGATATCTATCGTTACTGTCTATCACACCATCACCATTGATATCCATATATTTAATATCACCAGGATAAAGAGGTACACCAAATTGTGTCGGACTTTCCAGAATTTCTTCTTCAGACTGGAACAATCCAAGAGCCACATAACCGAATGATTGTCCTACACGACGACCGGTTGCATACAAATAATCGTATGCTTGCGGAGACTCCGGCTTTTCAACAATCTTATTACGGGCAAAAGAATAGTTACCACCTACAAAATATTCAAAATTCTTTCCGATTCTGTCACGCCACGTCACATCAAACTCCATACCCTTGTTTTCTACAACTCCGGCATTAGCCTGAATGGCAGGACCACCATAAGTACCGGGAATAATATCCACACTTGTAAGAATGTTCTCTCTTCTTTCAAAGAATACGTCAGCAGTCAATTCCAATTTATTATTAAACATACGGGTATCGAAACCGAAGTTATACTTCTTAGCCTTTTCCCAAGTCAGTACTTCATTACCTGTACGTTTTTCCTTTGTACCTCCACCGGCACCTGATGAGTTGGGATAGCCGAATTCTGCATCATCTGCACTTTCCCACAAACTCAAATACAAGAAACGGTCTCCACCAATCTGATCGTTACCAACAAGGCCGTAAGAAGCTCTTAATTTCAAATAATCGATGAAACTAACATTAAAGAAACTTTCCTCTGATGCTACCCAACCCAAAGAAAATGCAGGGAAGAATCCAAAACGATGACCGGGAGCAAAGTTCTCAGAACCATTGTAACCGATATTGACCTCACCCAGGTATTTTCCTTTATAACCATAGGTGGCACGTCCTACAACACCAAGGCGGCGATAGGGAAGACGCGTCAGAGCATCACCTTTCTTCACATATTCTTGTGCATTGAACAGTACCAAACCGGAAACTTCATGGTCGCCAAACTTGTTATTATAATTAAGAGACGGTTCAAAAACATACTGGCTGTTATAAACACTCAAGTCGTCACTGAAACCTAATGCACTACCAGTCTGAAAGTTTTTATAAGAACCATCTGAATGGAATTCCCACATATCGCTAGTCTTACCATACTTCTTAACATACAGGTTGTTAAAGTCGAATGAGAAATCCACATTGATAGAAAGTCCTTTTACCCATTTGGACAAATCAGCTTTCATACCCAGTGTAGCCTGTACAGCCGTTTCTTTTTCGTCAGCATAACCGCTATCTAATATATAAGCAAGCGGATTGAAGTTAGCTTTCTCCAGAACAGACCATGAACCGTCCGGATTTCGAATTGGAGCACGATCAGGATTTGCTATTTTCAGACGGTCGAAGATAAACGTAACATCACCACCAGGAGCCGGGCGATGTTTGTCACCAATTACACCAGCCAAATTCAACTTTGCAGAAATAACATCACTCAGTTGAAAGTCAAGGTTACTTCTGAAGTTATACTTCGTATACTTTACATTAGTACTGTAATTGTCATTGTAATCGGCATATTTGAACAAACCGTCCTGCATCATTACATTGGCCGCAACGAAATATTTAACTTTCTCCGTACCACCTGTAATACTCAGGTTGTATTGTTGCATCAAAGCAAAATCCTTCAAACATTCATCCGCCCAGTCTACATTCGGATAAAGAAATTCATTACTTCCATATCTGAAAGCATTTATCTGTTCCTGCGTATATTTAGGATTCATACCGTCATTAATCAAAGCCTCATTGGTGAGGATTGCCATATTGTAAGAGTCCACCATGTCAGGCATAGCTGTCGGAGACTGTAAACCGGCATCAGCAGAGAATGAAATACTTGCCTTGCCCGTCTTACCACGTTTAGTTGTAACAAGTACTACACCGTTAGCGCCACGTACACCATATACTGCCGTAGCGGAAGCATCCTTCAAAATACTGATTGACTCAATTTCCGATACGTCCATCATACGGATATCACGGTCTACACCATCCACCAAAATCAACGGACTTTGATTGGAGCCAAAAGTACTGATACCACGGATATACATATTCGCCATATCGCTACCCGGTTCACCGGAACGTTGCACGGTAATCATACCCGGAAGTCTTCCGGCCAGTGCATTTGACACATTAGATACAGGGCTCTGCGAAAGTTCCTTGGTAGAAACCTGTGCGATTGCACCTACCACAGACGCTTTTTTCTGTTGTCCATATCCTACGATGACTACTTCATCCAACATTGCTTCGTCCGGTAACAATGTAACTCTAAAAAAGTTATCCGACTTCTTAATAACCTGCTTAAAGGTCTTATAACTCACATAAGAAACAACCAATGTATCTCCAGGAGTCACATTATCCAGTTTGAACAAACCATCCACATCCGTGATACTGACAGATTTCTTATCAGCAGTATATACAGTTGCACCTGGCAATGGTTGATTGGTTTCGTCTACCACCAAACCTTGAACACCTTTCATCTGCGCCTGAGCAAAAGCGGTAGAAAGCAGCAATACACATATCCACGTAAGCCGCAGTAAATTTCCTTTTATATATGATAGTGTTTTCATAGTTTATTTCTCTATTTTCCTAAAGACAAGTTTCTTAAAATTATGACCACCCGATGGAAATTCGACTTTCATCTGATGTTTTCCCTTGGTAAGAGAAAGAACAGGACCAGGAGCCTCTATATAATTATCCCATCCGGAAGAGCCTTCAGCAGTCCGACCTTCAATTGCAGGTCCGTCATCAATCGTTATTGTATAAGTTTTAGTACCATTGGCAGAGAACCACATGACAGTTTCATAATCACCATCCTCGTACACATTAACATCATACAATCCATAGATAGGAAGAGAACCTTTATTCTCAAAGTTTCCAAGATTACTATTGAAACTCTTACCGTCATTGTTACGCTTAACATTGACCCCTTCTTCATTAAGAACTGTTGCATGAGTCAGCATCAACGTTCCGGGAATATTATTGTAAGTAAGATATTCATAAGTAGAAATCTCTTTTCCCTTAGACAATAAGGTTACTTTTACAGGTTCAAGCCATGAACCTTTCGTTTTAGCATCATCTAACCAAAGTTTCTGATCGTTATCCACCGGCATCGTCTGCGTATAAATTTCAGGAAGCGGTGAAGTACTACTCTTATATTCCTGGTTGAAGTATGTAATGACATATCCGTCAATTGCCGAAATGATAGGATCCTTATGTATCAGCACCGTCTCTGTTTCGCCATTATCAAATCCATCAATTGTCACAACAGCAGCATCCGCCATGGTTTCAGTAGCATCGGAAGTATTTCCGGAATAGTCTACCGCACACACCTTCAATGGCATATTTATGTTACCATTTATAGTTGCGAAAGTAGATTCTCCATCCACTGTAACTGACTCATTGCCCAGTGTGACAACAAACTTCTCAATATCGATATCTTCAGGACTTTCCCATACAGCAAAAGCTATACTTTCACCTAACTTATATCCAACCAGATTGATAACTTTACCAGGTTTCACATTATCATGTGCAAAGGGTTTAGCACTAATCGTAGCACCGTACGACAACTGTTCTTTCAGACTTTCTGTCTTTACCAGAAAGGTGTATTTTTCATAGTTAGTCAATCCTGTAAAGGTGATTTCACTTGCAGTACCGGATAATACTTTCTCTTCACCGGTATTCTTATTAGTTACATGAACAGCTTTCAATGTGTTTTCTACAGCTGCATCCCATGTCAATGTCACCTGTCCATCTCCTCCTTTAGCTGCCAGCATATTGACATCACTGGGTGGGATAAACTCAAATTGATCCGGTACTGGATTTACTGGAAACTTATTTTCATCACACGCTTGCAGGATAAAACTAAGTGATACCAGAGGCAGAATTATCCAAATTAACTGGCTAATTATTCTACCGATTTTTACTTGTTTTTCTAATAAAAAGTTCATAATAATTAGTGTATTAAATAAAGGTTAAAATAAACTCTTATTTCTCTGAGACTTGTTTTAGAGGTTTTCATGGACTCATAAGTATTCATATTAAAGGTTATTATTGTATTAAACTATTCAATCGCGCGTTTTGTTAAAAGCAAAGGTATTTCCACAAGATTAATTAAAAGCTGAAATAACTCTTAATTGGATATTAAAAAGCAGTTAATTTTCAGATTAACCGCTTTTTCCAATTAATTATTTCATAAGATCATTAATCATATTAACAAGCAGTTTCCCAGCAATCGGATCTGTCTCAGCTTTTTCAGTACACATGGTTGAAACTGTGGCAATTCCTCTTCCATCTTTAATCTGAATCAGTGTAAAACCTCTCATTGAATTAATCCGATTTATCCGATCTTCCGGAGCACCGCCATCAATGTAAGCATGGATTTTCATCTGTCCGGCCAGCTCTGTCAGATTTTCATTGCGATTCACATGAAGAGTAGCATTACAAGCGGTCGGAATCTCACGTTTGTTATTATTAAAATAGCGCAGTTCTAACACACCAATACCATCAAATACAGGGGCATCATTGCGCTCCATATTAACTATATCGCCTTCCGTCGGCATAATCCAGCCGGTAATATGTTCGGGATAAATGATCTTGGCAGCTTCTTTACTATTCAACAAAAGAAGCTTACCACCTTTTGCCTGATAGCCACGAAGAAATTCTTTTTCTTCTTCCGTACAGTTCGTCAAACCGGAAATGACACAAAGATCAGCCTTTTGTTTAGAATTAACGGCTTCTCTTACAGACGATACAGTCTGGTAATTAATCCTCAAGAAATCAAAAATAGCTTTTGTACCATCGTTATCCAACAATACAATCTTCTTGTTTTCCGCTACCTGACCGATATTCCATTTTTTGTCAGCTAATAATAGATTATATTCATTTTCAGAAACCGGCAGGCCATTTTCTGTCAACTTCAAAACCAGCTTTGCATTTACCTTATTTGAAGGCAACTTAGCGGGTAACTGAATATTAGGTTCAATATAGTATCGCCCATAATGCTTCACAGCCGGAAGTTCTTCATCCCCCCAAACTAATTTCTTTCCTGTTTCATCCTGTATCTCCCATCTCAATAAAGTGGGTTTCAGGTCCGTACCGTCCTCACGATCGTTTACGACATAAATACGTGTCGGCAATTTCTCACCACCATAAAGATTGCGTCCCCACAATTCTGCACTAACCAATATTGGTTGCAAAGCACGTTTCAATGCATAATATGTAGGATACGGCTCTATCTTTTGATAATCGTATACTTGCCGGAACCATGTCAACAATGCAAAATGCATGATACCTGAGGCTTGGTCATTGGAACGGCGAAGCGCCTCAGCCAATTCCCCGGTAATAAATGCCTGTACATTAAGGAATGATTGTGGATTAGAGAAATCATAACATTCATATCCAATCAGTGATTGTGGATTCTGATGAATCAATTGATAAGAACGCGTAGGATGTCCGGTTTCATTATTCGGATATCCGGTTGACATTTCCTGACTGATAAGCGGACGATCAACCATCTTAAACCTTTTCTGAAATTCTCCGTTGAAAAAACGGAAAAGTGAATAATCATACCAGTTATAGTAAGCGTGCATATCATCAATGTCACCATCATCTATAGTATTCATAAAGTCCGCACCATACTTTTCTTTCTTACCTTTTGCCTGATAGTTAGAATCAAAACAAATAGGACGTGTAGGATCAATGCGACGCATTTCTTTCACTACATCCGAAATCACACGGTACTTTTCTTTGGCACGTTCCAAATCATTGTCATTGTCGTAGAACTTCATCTCATTATTCACAGTCCAGAAGAGTAGTGAAGGATGATTACGATATTTTTTCAGCAAACTAAGAAATTCTTCTTTCCACATCTCTATCAGTTTTGCATCAGGCAAGGGAGTAGAGTGTATCATCAACCAAGGCCAGGTGCCTTCAAAACTAACACCGATACCATTCTTATCAGCTGCTCCCATCCAGAGTTTATTCCACGGAGTAGTATGGGTACGAGTGACATCTATGTTGCCAGCCTTCATCAATTGCATGAAAGTATTAGCCAGGTTCAAGTCATTCGGGGCAAGAGCAAACGGAATATGATTACCACCACGCAACCAATAACGATTTCCGTTCAGAAAAAACAAACCTTCTTTCACTTCAAAAGTGCGGAAACCGGAAGTCTCCGTCAGGCAATCCAATTCGTGACCTTTTGCAGCAACCAAACGGAAACGAAAATCATACAAATTAGGATGCTGAGGAGTCCAAAGACGGGGTTTCAACCCATTTATGTTATAAGTGAACATCTTTTCTTCGTCAGCATTCAACACCAGTTTTTGCAGAGAAAGCTTACTATAAAATACTGAACCAGTTTCTTTATCTACAATATCAGTATAGAGATTAAATTGATTCTTTTTAGTACCATGATTTTTCACTGTCAAATCAAACGTAGCTCCGTCCAAACTCGGTTTAATAAATACATTTTCCACTTTCAACGGACTGGTAATCGTCAGTTTCACCGGTTGCCAAATACCAGCAGGCTCGTCACCATAAAAACCATGGGCTATATCTTTCAAAAGATTACTCTTCGCTGATACTTTCCCATCTTCCTTTTCACTCTCACGAACAGAAGAATAGAAGAAATCAATTGCAGCACTACCAGATTCAGAAGCACTGCCATCTGTTTTACTGACCACTTTCACCACAACCAGATTTTTACCGGACTTCAACAGTTTACTTCCATCAACCTGTATTTCACCAAACATACCGATATGTGAACCGGCAAGTTCTCCATTAATATAAATCTCCGCAACCTTTGAAACAGCATCAAAAGTCAACGTCATATTTTTACCCTCAACATTTGCAGGCAATTCTACCCATTGTCTGTACCAAGCTGCTTTAGTTTTTCTATAATCGAATGTATATCCTTCGCAACGCTCTGTTTCCTGCTGATAATAAGTATCCGAAACACCTTTAGGCTGAGGCCCTGCGGGTGAAGGCATTGTCTCTCCATGTAACCAAATACGAATAGGATTCCAGAAATTTGGAACAGACATCACATGCCAGTTCTTATCATCCGTAGCTACAGAAATAGCTTTATCCTTATCATTCAATTGATATTCGGGCATAAAAAGCCAAGTACCATCCAAAGATATATCCGTGCGACTATCCACTAACTCATTTACCTTAACAGTCCTATAATTGGCACGCTCCTGTTGACGCTTATTCTCTTTCTCCTGAGGAGTTACCATTTTACGATACTCTACCACCTTCACATCTTTCAAGGCGTCTTCTCTCATAGGAGTAACAACAAGATCATCAAATTCTGTTTCTATCCAGCCACCACCTAAAGTGACCTGACCTGAAGGAGCCAGATTACCATTTTTATCCGTCACATCTATGCGAGGTTCTTTCTCATTATTCAGGAAGACACGGATACGGTTTCCACATACTTCCACCTTTATATTATACCATTCTCCCGGTACCGGATGAAACCCAAGCGGACGTACACCCAAAAACTCATCTGTTCCCATGTATCCCAAACGCATCAGATAGATATCATCCTGCAATCCACCTTTAAGCCCCAGTACATATCGGTCGAAACGGTTATAAGCACGGAAACCTGCCCATATTTGTACTTGGTCGGCATCTTTAGGTGCACGAGCCTTAAAAGACATCGTATAGTTTTTCCACTCGGGATTTCCAAAACAAGAGTAAGCATCTACCGAACGAAACACCCCGTCAGTAACACCACAAACTCCTTTTCCCACCGTTTTTAATATTTCCCCCTGATTGGAGAAATCATTTTTCCATTCAGCCTGTGCATTGGAAGGCAGTGATACCAATGCGCACGCACTAATCAGGAATGTAGCATAAAGTTTTCTCATAAATAATTAGAGTTTTTAGTTAATAACTCTTGCCACAAAAGTACTCCGGACAGATTAATAAAGCATGGAAAACAGACTTAATTGGGCATTAAAAAAGCGCTTAATTTTTTCAATTAAACGCTTAATTATAAATAGATTGAGATTATTCGCATAATTTGGAGAGTGGTATCTTATAATCTTCTCCAAGAGATTCACGGTACTCTTTACAGAAACGGTCATAAACACTTTTGGCAATACCTTTTTTTCCTTCCAGAAACAAGACCGAGCACTTAGCTGCCAAGGCTTCCTCATTTAAAGGATCATGCAAGAACATAATATCAGTAATACGAAGCACCATTTCACGATCACTTTTCCGATATTCAATATCCAGAAGATTTCTAAGCAAATCAATAGAAAGACTTGAATAAGCATCCTTAAATTCATCCAACCAGTCAACAATCGTATTGGAGAGTAGCGGACCATATAGCAACAATTCCAATATCTGATTCAAAAGTACTTCATCTTTCTGAGCTCCGTTTTTCTGTAATAGGTCCATACAATGAAGCGCAGTACAATAATCGCAAAATACATTTTCATTCCAACGTATTTTTAAGAATCCACCATCACTTATCACTTCTACATCTCCCACTTCTTCCAGTAATACACGCAGTTTACGTAATGTTACATTCCGATTATTTCTGGCAGCAATCTCATCTTTATCCGACCAGAGCATTTCTGTCATCTTCCGCGTCAAAATACCTTTCTCGTTCTTTTTCGTATAAAGAATCAATAAGACCAAGAGACTTTTCAGACGAGGAGTAAAATTAGAAGTAATATCATTTCCTTCCTTATCTCTCACATTAAATGTTCCTAGCAAAGATATTGCCGAACGACTACGATCGAAATAGTTTTCAATGGGCTTAGCCACAAGTATATTTTCACCCTCTAATTCAGTTCCTCTATTTTCCTGTTTCTTACTCCCCTCCGGCATATCTCCCATAACAGTCGAAACATTTTCTGACAGAGATTTTACCGCCTTATTCCGGGATAACCAGAAATATATAACATATCCAAGCCCCAACAATGCCAATATCCCCACAACAATCCAATACCATGCAAAAGAATCGGCTACAACTTCTTCTTCAACCTGCATAATATCAGATTCACTCATCAACGGAGTATTGATAGAATAGATAGACACATCGTGCGTACGATCTGTCAATATCTTATCCATTACCAAGAAAAGTTTCTGATGAGAAGGCGAAGAATAAAAACTAAAATCACAATCCTGATGAACTACATCATTATGAATTGGTTTAGAAACTTCTGTCCAAACCGTATCTTTCATAGAAACTTTCCATAGAACTCCACCATCTTTCAGTGCAACTGCATAAAAAGAACTATCCGAGGGTTCGAAATACATAGATGAAGCCATTAGCATATAGGCATCTGTCTGTTGCCTCCTCCATACCACACGCGACTTTTTCTTTTTCAAATCAATAGCACAAAGTTCCGTATAGAAATGAGAAACTAATTCTTGCTTACCATATTTATTTCCTCTACCGCCCAAAATATAAAGCTCATCCCCCACCACTGTTATGGCCGACGAATAACGAGGATTCAGTAAAGGTTCATAGTCAATCTTCTCCAATTCACCCGTAGTAAGATCCATACGAAACAGATCATTCTGATATCTGTAAAAACCATACCCTCCAAAAAAATAGAATGATGAATCGGCAGAATTAAAAGTACGAGCATGATTATAATAATTCGGTTCTTCTATATGACGCTCCGCAAGACTCCACCTTTTTGTATCAAAAGAGAAAAAAGACACACACTTTTGGGATAATGAATAAGATAACAATCTATTACTCAATGTGTCATACATCAAATGATCCGTAAATTCCATGGCAGGATATCCTCCCTGTACTTTTATTTCATCTACTATATCTCCATTTTCATCCAGTACTTCCACCATTTCCGGTTTTACCAAATAAAATGAAGCATCCAATGCATTAAAGGCAACATCCAATCTTCCTGATATATTACCCTTATAAATTTGTTTCCACTCTATATGATCATCAATCAGCCAATAAGGAGACTCAGCACGTGCTATCGCTCCCTTCATTTCATCAAAACAAATGTTATTATTGTGTTTCCAAAGTTTCCATTCACAAGTTTGTTCACCGTCCTGCGACACTTTTACATCCTTTATATTCACAGGTGCTACGTCTGCCAGATATTCAGGAGCATGTCCAAACAATGCTCTTACATGTGTTGAACCACTTAAAGGTACCATTATAGTCGTATCCTTTCCATTGTAATTCACAGCGATGGAATTATTATTCATATCCATTCGCAGGGAAACAGGTATCCATTTCTCTCGTTCAATGGGACTATCAACAGTGACCATTCCTTCATTAAATACCAATGCCGGATAATGTCTACGCCCTCCCGCAACAAATGAAAAACGCACTAATTGGTTCGTATTCGTATATAAATGCAATATTGATCCAAAGTCGGGTTCATTGTTTCGTACCCACATCTGAAAAGAAATGGTAAACTCATTACTAACGTCGAAAGGTTTGTCATCATTCAGAGTAAGAGAAGTCCTATCAACACTGGGAGCGGAATGAGACTTAAAATAGAGTCCCCCGTTATATACAGAGGCAAATAAATCAGCCCCTGTGAACAGGAAGAGTACAAGCAATATATATCTGCAACAGTTTTTCATATTTCTAGTTCAAGAAGACATGACAAAGGTATAAAAAAAAGATAAAATTAGTAATAAGATTAATAAAAAGTAACCAGTATTCGACAAAATCATCAAAAACGATTCTATTCTCTATACAAAAGTAATTTCAGTTATAATCACTCCGGTATTATGCTAATTATTTGCATAATACCAGAGTGTATAACTGAACCTATTGAAAAACACCTATTCAAAAACTTTGTTTTTTTCCCTTAATCCATTTACCTTTTTCAGTTCACCTCAAATAACAGACCCGGTCCGTATCAAAGCCGTATCTGAGCCGTACAAATCAAGTACAGCCCAGATACCTTAGAGGCGAGATAAACCTATTTTTTATTTTGCTTCGGGATTGATAAACATTACTTTCAGAGAAGAAAGGAATTCATTTCTGTTATCACACCTAAAGTTACCACTGAATTCATTTTTATCTCTTTCTCCTATCTTTATGCTTATCTTATTCCAACCTTGCAACAAAGGCAGTTCTTTATAAGTAGCCTCGTGTCTGTTTTGTGAAGCAGCAGTGTATGCTTTATCATTAATGGCAAGCTGGCATTCTTTAGCTTTCACCACTAACGTAAGTTTCGGCATATTCGGTTCAATCAGCAAATCATCTAAAGGACGCGGACTGAACACATAAATATCCAAAGCCCATCCATCTGCCTTTTTCACTAACTTGTCCTTTGTAGCAACCGGGAATATTAGCTGATTATCACGCAAGAAGAAAACTTCATTTGATTTCACCTCAATCTCATTACAGTCAATACCGGCATTCTTCAGAATTACCCCTAACGTATTATAACCTTTTTCTGAGTTTGTAAACTCTTTCAAAGTACTGATATAGAAGCAGGAAGCATCTTTCCGATATTTCACAAATACAGGAGTAGCTGCTGTACACTCGTACTCACTCCGTACCGTACTAGCTGTTTTAAGTTCCTCCGGACGTTTATTCCAAGCTCTCCAATCAGTTTTACAAGCATTCAGCAATACCTCTCCTTCTTCCACTAAAGCGCCTGTCAACGAGTGCTCTGAAGCATCAGCTCTTTGAAGTTCACAGAAATAGAAATCTGAATTGTTCAAGCCACGTATCCATGATTTCTGAACTGGCAGGAAAGAAGAACGTTTAAGGTTATCCAGAGCCACCGGAAGAGGCAGAATCTCATTGTACACATTCACTGTCTGAGGTGTTAATCCCCAAATCCATACATCAGCACCCTTAGCAATATTAGCTAACATACTCTTCTTTTCAGCAACAGACAAAGTGTAAGTACCATCTACAATATAGATCATACGTGCAGGTGCAGTAATCTTTGCAGCAAATTTCACGCCTTGTGCATCCAGAATACCTTTCAATTTACTGTCATCTCCGCCTATGAAAATCACTTCTTTATATTTCTCTGCCGGAGTAGCTGTCGGTGCTTCATATTGCTTCTTGTCAATATCAGCATAAGCAGACCAACCAGGATGCCCCGGTGCATTGGCTGCACGCATAGCATCATACATAGGCCACGGATCATACAAAGGTAGACTTGGATCATATCCAGGATTGAATGTAGTACAGTAGGGACCTACACGTTCCGGTTGTACCCCCGGAACACCTTCCTTATATTCTGTGAAGAAGACACCGTCCTTACTTATATCCGGCTGTGTAGTCATGTCCTTTTTACCCAACGGCAGTGGTTTCAAGGCATACCATGCCATATTGAAAACCGTGCTATAAGAAGCCCCCATATTACGCTGGTTAGCAAGGAGGTGGTAGCACTCATTAGCTAATCCTTCCATACGTCCCAACTGCGATTCATAAGCTCTTTCACCATTATACTTAGCAACCTGCTCGGGTGTACCATAGTATGCCATACTATGTTCACCGATTCCCCAAGGTTTACCTATTCCAACCCAATGTTTCATTGAATTCATGTCACCATAGTGACCTACTGTAACCGGCAAGATGCCATCTCCATCATCTTCTCCATCGGCAGAAATCCACGGGCGAGTCGGGTCATTTGCACGAACAATATCCCTCCAGTCTTCCCAGGCTTTCTTCTGCTGAGGCATCAATTCCGGTCTGTTGTAAACATGCAAAATCACTGGTTTATTTTCATTACTGATACTCCAACCAAAGACAGAGGCATGATTACGGTCTCTGAGTACAAAACGTTTCAGATGCTCTTTAGATGCCTCCCAAAAGAGCTCGGAATCCAGTTTCGGCCCCCCATCACTCGCCCAGTTAGCAGTTTCATTCAATACGCAGATACCCATTTCATCAGCTACATCCATATAGAAACGAGGATAAATCTGTGCATGAGGACGGACTGCATTGGCATTCATTCCCTTAATAGCAGTGAACCATGCCCACGCATATCTGCGCGTCATTTGCGGAATACCCATAAAGTGCCAGGAATCACCTCTTAACTGATAAGGCTTACCGTTCAAATACTGTGTAGTACCTTGCAATGTCCATTCACGCCATCCGAAACGCTCATATTTCATATCAAGGGTTTCTTTCTTAGCCTGCAATGAAAGCAATACGGCATAAAGATTCGGCTGTTCAGGAGTCCAGAAATTCAACTCACCGGATACCGGAACCTGCAATACAACTTTGCTCGAAGCATTAGCGGGAATAGCCACCTTTACAGGAGCTACTTTCAAAGCTTCCTGACCAAGTTCCCATGCTGGTACAGGAGCCGAGTTTATATCTGTTCCTGCCAGATTCACCCACTCATTGACTTTACCTTGAATCTGTAAGTCAGCTTTCTTTTCCGTATTATTCTGCACAGTCACTTCCAGTTCAAGCATATTCTTTGAAACCAACGGTTTCACATATACATCTTCCACATGCACTTTAGGCAATGCCAGCAAATATACATCCTGCCAGATACCGGCAATATGATATCCCCACATAGAACCGGCAGGAACAATGCGGCGACCAATCGTAGAATTGTTTTCAAACAAAGACTGGCTGCGAACTCCCACCCATACTTCAGCTGTCTCACCTGCATTCACTTTATCCGTAATATCTACACTGAACGGAAGGAAAATATCAAAATTCTCTCCCACCTTCTCCTTATTAATATAAATTTCAGTATATCCGGATACAGCCTCAAAATAAAGTTTTATCTGTTGACCATCCCAGTCAGCAGGAATCGTTATCATTTTCTTCATCCATGCCATTTTCACTTGCTCCCATTCTTTCGGATAAGACGGGTAATTGCGATGATCGGGACCTTCCACATCCCGGTTGGCAAAAGAATTAATATTCCAGGGAGAAGGTATTTTTATGCGGGTTTTACTCCAAGCCCCTTCTTTAGGTAACGGCAGTTCCGGTGCTATCCCCTTACCTTGCACGTAACTACCCGGCAAAGCCACAGGTTGGAAGTCCCAGTAACCATTCAGGCAAACTTCTTTCCTATACTCCTTTTCTGTCCTATTTACAAGACCCTCACTTGGTGCAAACGGGAAATTATACACCAATTTACCATCGCTCGATATGGTTTGCCCCACTGCCTTTCCCGGTAGCAAGAACAAAGCCGTCAGCAAGCTTAATAAAATTGCATTTCGTTTCATTTAAGAATACTATTAATTAGGTATTAGACATATTTGTTTTCCTGTTTGCAAAGTAAGCGGGGCAGCATTAAAAAGTAAGCCGAAACAGAATTAATATTGAATTAAAAACATATTAATCCTCCATATTTCAGCACTTTTCGATTAATAGATGATTTTTTCTGCAATCTTTGTACCTTTGTCATATGTACTAATACAATAGCTATGGACAAATTTAATATAAAAGACAGTCACCCCAATATTTCCAGGCTCGAAAAATTATTTCTGGAAGAAGGGGTACTTACTAAATTCAAGAAGAATGAATATCTGGTACAGCAAAATGAAAAAACAAATCAGATAGGTTTCATCATGTCCGGCATGTTCCGCTTATCACATATAGATGCAGACGCCAATGAATGGATTGTTGGTTATAGCTTCGTAAACGATTTCGTCTGTGACTATCCTTCTTTTATAAAACAGGCAACTTCTACGGTCAATATACAGGCTACTACCGAATGTGAAGTTTATCTTCTTAGCTTAAACCGACTTAATCAATTTTGGGAAACAGACATGGATACCCAACGATTAGGCAGACAGATAGCCGAAACCATGTTTGCCGAGATATACCAACGCTTATTAGGCTTCTATTGCGATAGTCCCGAACAACGTTACCAGTCATTAATGAAACGATGTCCCGATTTGCAAGAAAAACTTTCTTTAAAAGAAATAGCCCAGTTTCTCGGTATTACCCCCGAAACCCTCAGCAGAATACGAAAAAAACAACTGTATACTTAAAAGTCTTGACTTTGGTCAAGGCTTTTATCTTTTATATAGCCTAATATTGCTGCCATAAACATTAATCATAAAAATATGGCCACTTATACTCATTTCGGGAAACAAGCAGATGTATTTAAACATCTTGTACTCTGTGAGATTCTTCAAACCGAAAAGCCACAAGTGTACGTAGAGACAAATTCGGCATCTGCCATTTATCGCATGTCACATACTGTGGAACAACAATATGGTATTTATCATTTTCTGGAAAAAGCCAATAAAGAAAAGTTTCTTAGAAATTCTATTTATTATAAGCTGGAAAGTATAGAAATGGAAAAAGGGAATTATTTAGGATCTCCGGCTTTAGCTATGAATATACTAGAAAAACGAGCATCCCAATATATCTTCTTTGATATTGAAAAGGATGCTTTAGAAAACATAGAACTTTACGCCGGACAAATAGAGTTAGAAACGCATATTCAAACATATCATGCAGATTCTCTCGAAGGAGTTATAAAACTACTACCTACGCTTCCCAAATCTTCTTTTCTTCATATTGATCCTTATGAAATCGACAAGAAAGGAATATCGGGAATAAGTTACTTAGATATATTAATAAAAGCTACCCAGGCAGGCATAAAGTGCTTGTTATGGTATGGTTTTATGACTGAAGATGACAAAATGCACATCAACCAATATATCATAAACAGACTCAAAGAAGAAGATATTAAAGAATATACTTGCATTGAGCTAATAATGAATTCAATAAGGAAAGATACGATTATCTGCAATCCGGGAATACTAGGTAGTGGCATCTTAGCTACAAATTTTTCTCAAGAATCAAGGAATAAAATACTCGATTTCAGTTCTGTATTAGTCAATACTTATATTTTTACTAGATATAAGAATTACGACGGTAGTCTATATAGATGTATCATAGAAAAAAGCTGATATTACTTGCAGCGCATGAGTGGATCTTCATATTATTTAGGCAGTAATTCATTCGGAGTACATCCAAAGAACTTTTTAAAAACTTTGCTAAAATAATTTGGGAAAGAGAAGCCTGTCATATAAGCTACCTCACTTACATTATATTTTCCTGTTTTTAAAAGTTCTGCAGCTTTATTCATACGTACTTCATTTATGAATTCTGCTGGAGACTGATTACTAATTTCTTTTAGTTTACGATAAAAAGTAGAATTACTCATCCCAACAGCATTACACAATATTTCTATAGAGAATTCAGCATCTGACAAATGTTCCAAAACAATTCCAGCTACTAAATTCACAAATGCCTGATTCTGATTATTCACCAAAGAAGTATCCGAATCAAATGTCTTCAATATATTCTTTCTTAACACAGATTTATTCTTCAACAAATTCTCAATACGAGATTGAAGAACTAATATATCAAATGGTTTCTCAATATATCCATCAGCACCAGCTTTATAACCATCTATCTTATGTTCATTTGAAGACAAAGCAGTCAGTATGATAACAAGCACCCCTTGCCATTTGGGTGTCGATTTTATTTTCTCACAAAGTTCAATGCCATTCATTTCTGGCATCATAAAATCAGTAATTACAATATCTGGTAAATTATTCTCAATACATTTTATGGCCTCTACCCCATTAGACGCCGAATCAACATTGTAATATTCACCTAGATTCTGTTCTATATAAAGTAACAATTCCGGGTTATCCTCAACAATTAATATCTTCGCCCTTTCTTGATCCTCATTAGCATGTACCGGAAATGGAGTTTCCAATTGTTCCACATAGTCAACCAACTGTTCTGCAAAATGTTTTCTGCCCAATGGTATAGCTAGAACGAAAGTAGTCCCTTCTCCTTCTCTGCTTGAGAATGTTACAGTACCACTATGTAATTTCACAAGCTCATTTACAATAAGCAATCCTACTCCACTCCCCGGAATTTCTGAATTTACAACATTAGAAGCCCGATAATATTTCCGAAAAATTATTGATTTCTGATTCTCCAGAATTCCGATACCAGAATCTCTTATTTCAATAATATAACTATCTGCATCTACTTTGGCTTTTATTTCAACCTCACCGTTTTCGGGTGTATATTTAAACGCATTGTCTAACAAATTATATAATATTTTCTCGAATTTGTCCATATCGAACCAAAGCCAGGTGGTCACCTCAGGTAGTGTCACCAAGAAATTAATATTCTTTTTCTGTACTATCGGAGCAAATGTCTTTGCAATAGACTCTATAGTAGCTTCAGCCCGGTATTTACCAACTTGCAATTTAACTTGCCTGGAAGAAGCCTTTTCAAATTGTAATAATTGATTAACCAGTTTCTCCAGACGTTCCGAATTTTTAATAGCTATATCCAATTCTTTATCCAGTTTTTCATTAAGCACTACTTCTTTCTTCATTTTGGAGAGAGGCAACATTATCAACGACAATGGAGTCTTGATATCATGTGCAATACGCACAAAAAAGTCCATTTTTTCCTTCGCTTGGCTGACTACAATTTGGTTTCTATAAAACCTCATAATCAATCGTATCAGCAAAAGTATAATTAAAGTATAAATCAAATACGCTATTGGAGTAGCCCACCAAGGTGAACTTATTACGATGACAATTGCTTTTTCATTATAGCTTCCACCTATTGGAGCAGTCCGCACCTTAAAAACATAACTTCCAGGACTTAGATTTGTATAATAGGCAGAAGTTCTATCTGTATAAGCATTCCATTCTTTCTCAGCACCTTCCAGTATCCAAGAATACCAATTCTGCTCTATTCGAGAAAAATTAATAGCAGCAAAATCAATAGAAAAAGTATTTTGGGTATAATCAAGTTCTATTTTAGAAGTCAAATCAATGCTTTGTTCAAGAAGCCCTCCTTTCTCTTGAGGCTTTACAGAATGGTTGAATAATTTAAAATCAGTAAATATTAAAGGGGCTAATACTGATTCACGATTTACGGATGGCGGATCGAAAATTGTACAGCCATTAAAACCTCCAAACAATAACTTCCCATTTTTTAACGAAGCACGTGAGCAATACAAAAACTCACGTAATTGCCCATGAGCGACATTTCTTGCAGAAAAGCTCTGTAAAGTAAAATCATTCCCATTTATACAAGTTAAGCCCATTTGTGTACTAACCCAGATATTGCCTAAAACATCCATCAAAAGGCAATAACACACATTAGAAGCCAGTCCATTGTCTATACTGAATGTAGTGGTTTCTTTAGTATCTATATCTTGACAGATGACTCCTAATCCATCCGTTGCAAACCATAACCGTCCTTTTTCATCTTCCAAAACACTATAAACCATAATATGCTTATTCTGATTCTTTGGTGAAAAGACGTTTTCTACTTTACCACTTTTTTTATTTATCTTTTGTACTCCTCTGATACCACTTACAAGTATATCCCCCGAACCAGTCTCAGTTATGGCGCGAATACGACTATTTATCCCATACAATATCAGTTGCTGGGATGCACTATTATAGCAACTAAGGTTCCCGTCCTCTCCCGAAATCCAAATATCCTTATCACGATCCGTATATAATACAAATATATCATCTGATGTTAAGGAGCTATTGGTGGTTGTTATTTTACGCTTAATATGCAAGTTTTTATCACAAACTGTTATTCCTCCGGCAAAAGTTGAAATCCAAATATCTCCGTTCCCATCTTCAGTGATAGACATGGTAGAATTAGAACTGAATTTAGAATCCGTCCCACTATTCAAATGCCGCCATTGTTTTGTTATTGGCGTGTATATGCTTACTCCTTCTTTGGTCCCAAACCAGATATTACCATCCGTATCTTCATAAATAGCCCGTACCATATCATTTGAAAGACTATTCTTATTATTAGAAAAATGTTGTATAGTATGAAAGGGAGATATATGAGGATCTATACAATTGATTCCTCCTCCAAATGTAGAAATCCATAAACGGTTCTTATTATCAGCAAAAAGAGACTGAACTCCACTATTAGACAATGACAAATCAGTATCATTGACTTTTATTGTATACAACAATTCCAAGTTCAAATCACAGAAAACAAGCCCAAAACCATCAATAGCTATTACTATCTTATTATTATAGCTTTGTATATCAAGCACCCGATAATTATGGGTAATCATATCCCATTTAGGTTTTATGACTCTGCCATCAGATTTTATCACATAAATGCCCTTTGTATAAGTTGCCAGCCAAATATTTCCATATCCGTCACTCTTTATTTTCCGCAAATCAAGCCCGTTCAATAAAGGATTATTGAATTTTTCATCAGAAATCATATTAACTATCCGATCCGTATTCAATTGCATAAACAAAAGACCTTGATGAGTAGCAATAAGAGAAAATCCGTTTGATAAAGGCATAAAAGAATGTGCTCCAAAAGCCTTATCTACACTGTTTAATTTACGCAGTGCTATATTATAATGATACAATTCATTACTGGTTACTACATATAGGTTCAATGAATCTGTTACATGAAGCTCCATTGCTTCTATAAAAGTATTCTTTTTATCAGAGATAGAAAAAGTTTCAATAAAAGTATCCAACTCCTTACTATAAAGAAATAATTGATTACGATTCATAGCCCAGAGACGACCAAATTTATCATTCTGAACCAACAAAAAACGATTATCATTATTCCCCGTTACCCCTCTCATATCAAATACATCGTATTGTTTAAAGAAGGTTCCATTATAACTTTGAATTCCACATTGAGTTGCAATCCAAATAAGCCCATTATCACTTTGAGCTATATTACGTACAATCATACTACTCAGCCCATCATTCACCGTAATAGTTCGTAACTCCTGAGAATATCCTCTAATAAGAAAAAAGATATTAAAACAGATTATACTAAATAAGATACGCATAACTCTATTTCTTTTCTAATTATATAAAAGCTATATGCAAATATAACATATTAATTAGATAAACATCACTTCATTCTTTTTAGAAAAAGAAAATCCTTCAAGCTAATACACTATATACAAACACATTAGATTATATACTATACATTCTTTTGAATAAAAAATATCATTCTTTGAATAAATAATTTCCATTCTCTTTCCACTTCCTTAAGTTCTGAATAGAATATATCTGCACTTGAATAAATTATCCCCTATCATATAATTCATAGTCCCTACTTTTGCCTGTGAACAGACAGAGTATGATTCTGGTAAACGGAGATATATCCGAGGACTTCCGCCCCTCTAAGTAAACTTCTCCCCGAATATAATCATGTCACTTTCTAATTAATAATCTATAAATCATAAATGCGGAAAATAAACAGAAAAGAGATTAACTATAAGAGAAGAAAGGCAGAAATATAAATTACCTATATTTGCCTTACCCCATAAAGGGAAACTATAAATCTAATATTTATTAATGCTGACTCATCAGCAAAACACATTATTCTTATGACGCACACACTTTGTTATCTAAGCAGAATCTTTCACTCAAAAGAGTTCAGATTCTATCTGGTTATTGTATGTCTATGCCTGCCCTTATCCGCAATGGCACAAAGCAAAATTACCGGGAAAGTAATTGATACTGCCACTGGAGAAACTTTGATAGGAGCTACCGTACAAGTAAAAGGTACAGGAAAAGGTACAATAACGGACATAGAAGGAAACTATTCGATAAATGCATCTTCTGATGACAAACTGATATTCTCATCCATAGGATACATTACACAAGAAGTTTCGATAGGAAAAAAGACTATTATAAATGTGAATATGATAACTGATACGCAAACTTTGGATGAAGTGGTCGTTATCGGATACGGAAGTCAAAGTAAAAGAGACATTACAGGTGCAATTGGTTCAATCAACAATACGACTTTGGAAAGGCAAAATACACAAACTGCTGCCCGAGCTCTAATAGGTCAGATAGCAGGTTTGAGTGTAGTACAAACCACAGGTAATGTCGGAGTAGATCCCGTAATCGAAATACGCGGTATGAATTCTATTGATAAAGAATCATCACCTCTAATTGTGATTGACGGAGTATTCGGTGACATGGCTGCCTTCTCAGCATTAAATCCATCAGACATAGCTAAAGTTGATGTGCTAAAAGATGCATCTTCAACAGCTATATATGGATCCATGGGAGCAAATGGAGTAGTTCTCGTTACAACCAAAAGTGGTAGTGAAGGAAAAAATAAGATCAATTATTCTGGAAGTTATGGCATCAGAGTACCGGTTCGTATTCCTAAAATGATGAATGCACAGGAATTTGCCAAAACCCTTCAAGACGCTACCGACTATTTCGGGTATACTTCCCGCACACTCGGTCCCGAAGAACAAGAATGGGTAGATTCCGGCAATTCTACCGACTGGTTAGATCTCGTCCTTGGCAATGGAGTACAAACACAACATACTCTCTCACTACAAGGGGGAAATAAAAACGAAAATCACTATATTTCATTAGGTTATTCCAATCAAGAAGGAAATATCAAGCCGGAGAAGTTCGAACGTTATTCATTATCCGGAAAAATCAACGCCAAGGTCGGCAAGATATTCGAAATGGGCGCAGCACTCAATGGAGCATTCTCCGAAAATAAAAAAGGTGGTAATAATGAGATTATCCGTTCTGCATTTCGCCTTCGCCCCACCGGACGTGCTTTTGATGATGAAGGGAATCGTATCTTTTGGCCTACCAGCACCGACTCACAGATTCCTAATATTTTATATGAGTTAGATAATTCCAAAATAGAAACCATGCGTGCCAATGTATATGGAAATGTTTTTCTGTCGGCCACACCTCTAAAAGGACTTACATTAAAATCATCCTTTATGCCCAGTATAGCTTATACACGTTATGGATTTTATATGGGACAGTTGACAAAAATCAATGTCGGCAAGAATCCTGCCTATGTTAATCAATATAATTCATTTAACTGGGCATATGTGTGGGACAATACCATTAATTATAACACCCAATTCAAAAGCCATAAATTCAATATAATGGCCGGCTACAGTGTTAATGAAAAATTCTATGAGCGATATGACTCTGGAGTAAAAGGACTTACTTTCAACTCGCTTTGGCATAATATGGGAGCAGCATCTGAATTAACAATGGTAGATAGCGACTATACTCGTTGGACTGTTTTGTCTTATTTGGCACGTATCAATTATTCATTCAAAGATAGATATTTATTAACATTGACAGGACGCTACGACGGTGCCTCCAATTTAGCGCCCGGACACAAATGGCAATTCTTTCCTTCTGCAGCTATAGCTTGGCGAATCAGCGAAGAAGAATGGATGAAAAGACTAAATATATTTGATAATTTAAAGCTCCGTTTGAGTTATGGTACTTCAGGCAACAACAATGTAGCACCTTATTCGGCATGGCCTACATTAACAAAAGTCGGATATGACTTTGACGGAACAGGCGCTGCGGGGTATACAGCTAATCTAGCTAACAAAGCGTTAACATGGGAAAAAAGTGATGAAATCAATGTGGGACTCGACTTTGGAATATTGGGCAACCGAATATCTGCCACTATTGAATTTTACAATAAAAAAACCAGTGATCTGATATTAAAGCAAAAACTGCCTATTCATACAGGATACGATAATATTGTATCAAATATTGGAGCTGTGAGAAACAGAGGTATTGAGATAACATTAAATACAGTCAATATTAAAACTAAAGACTGGTCTTGGGTGACCAATATCAACTTTACGCGAAATCGTAACAAGATACTTGAACTCTACGGAGATAATGAGGATGATATAGCTAATCAATTGTTCATTGGGCAACCTATCAAGGTTAACTATGCGTATAAATACCTAGGGATATGGCAAGAAGGAGAAGAATATTATCAGAAAGCTAAAGCCGGACAACCCAAAGTGCTAGATGTAGACCAAGATAATGCGATTACAGCAGATAAAGATATGATGATAATAGGAACTCCATTTCCCAAATGGATTGGCGGTATGACTAATACTGTTACTTACAAAAACTTTGATTTATCCATTACAGCCTATGCACGCTATGGTGAACAAAAATTGAGTTGGTTCCACAATAGCCATACAGATATGAGTATGCGATATAATGTGGCAAAAGAGTGCTTTGGTAACTACTGGACCCCCGATAACCCGAATGCCGAATGGTGGGCACCAGGTTCACAAGCCAATGCTGACTGGCGAAAATCAAAACTATACATGGACTGCTCATTCCTCAAAATCAGCAATATTACATTAGGCTATGAATTCAGTAAAAAACTATTAAAAAAAATTGGCATGACCCGCCTAAGAGTATATGCTACCGTACAAAATCCTTTTACCATAACAAAGTACAATGGTTTTGATCCGGAATGGGCAGATACAGCCATAACAGGATTAGATTCGAATTCTACCGGATTTGCTTCTACAACTTATACCTTTGGCGTAAACATCGGATTTTAATAATATTAAAAAAATAATAGATATGAAACACTATAAATTTATCGCTTTATTAATTTCGGCTTGTATGGCATTTTCCTGTACAGGAATGCTTGATGAAGATCCCACTCATCGCGGAACAGCTGAAACCTTTTATTCGACTCCTGATGGTCTGAATGCCGCGGTTATTGCCTGCTATTCTTCCTTACGGTTGGTTCATAAAGATAAAACTCTATATATGACCGGAACCGATATTATTTCCAATTCTGCCAGCAGAGTTATCAGTACCAATTCTGTATTCACTTCTGTCAATGAATACGGACAGGATTTAGACGCTAACAACAAAGTTGTTTACACTATGTGGCAGAACTTATATAAAGGTATTAACATCTGTAATCTGACTTTAATCAACGGGCAAAAGACTGTTCCCGATGAAACGATGAGCGAACAACTTAAACAAACCAGACTGGCTGAGGCTACATTTATCCGCTCATTATATTATTATTACCTCGTACAACAATTCGGAGACGTACCTTATATGATTGAACCTGTATCAGAGGTCATAACGACAGCTGAACGGACCCCTGAAGAAACCATTATGAATGATATTATAGAGAAAATGGAAGAATCTATAAAATCCCTTCCGGAAAACCCTGAAGCGTGGGGAAGAATCACTAAAGGAGCCGGATTAACTTTACTGTCCAAACTATATCTGGCTCGCGGATACAAAACCTATAAACACAAAGATGACTTTTCAAAAGCCGCTCAGTATGCAGATGAAGTTATTAATTCACAAAAATATGCATTACTTACCGGTCCTGACGGATTTGAAAAACTATTCTGGTATAATCGAGGATCCTATAATAATCCAAAAGGGATTATTCCTGTACAGACCAACAATGAGAAAAATAGTGAAATAATCCTTTCCATACAATTTCATGACCAACAAAACGGCTCTATTTTTGATGAATCAATTGGTACAGCTAAGACCAACTACGGAAACAATTCTCACTATATCTTCAGAGGATATTCTTCATTTCCGGGAATGGATGATCGCCCACTACACATAAACTACCATCTCGGAAGTTTATGTGAGACTCCCTTTATCTATTATCTTTACGGTTATGATGGCAATATGTCACGATATAAGGAATATAATGCACAGAAAACAGATCAAGCTTTTGATTTCAAAGGCAGCTATACTTTGGATAAACGATTTGATGGTACATTTGATCGTTTATTTATCACTGCTGCCAATGTAAACGCTTCAAAATTGCAAAAAGCTGGACGTATTACAGCATTGAACCGCAAGACAGCATCGTATACAATCAGTGCTGGAGATACTTGCCTCTTTATTCCCCGTCCTGGAGAAAGATGGCCACAGGACAAAATTGATGCTTCCCGCTACACTGTGGTCAATGATAATTATTGGTATTACGGAAAAGTCGATATACCCATTGCTGGCGGAAATACAGAAACAACAGATGCTTTGGCCGTTCGTCCATTCATAAAAAAATTTATGGAAGAGGGATTCTACTATGAATTTACTGGTTCAAGAGACATGTTTATGTTCCGTTTAGGAGAAGTTTATCTTCTTGCAGCTGAAGCCTATCTGCAAAGCAACAACCTGACAAAAGCTTTAGAACGTGTCAACACAATCAGACGTAGAGCTTCGGGGGCAAGAGACTTAACAATCCCATCAGAGTTAGATGTAACATCCAATGATTTGGACATTGATTTTATTTTGGACGAGCGGGCTCGTGAACTGTTCGGTGAAGAACTCCGCTGGTTAGAATTAAAACGTACAGGAAAGCTTGTAGAACGTACTCTACGTTGTAATATGCAAGCTGGACATGAAAATGCTAAATATCTAAATGAAAATCATAATTTACGTCCATTACCCTATCAATGGTTTATCCGTTTATCCAACCATGACGAGATTAAACAGAATCCTGGTTACTAAATCTGAGAAAAAAATTAAATAATATATAGTATGAGAAAAATTAAATTCTACTCTCTATTTATATTTCTGGTTGCATCACTTCAAATATGCGCACAAAAGAAATATGCATCCCCTAAACCTCGCCTATTTCTTACAATACAGGATATAGACAGAGCCAAACAACAAGCCGCTACCGATGTTTCCGTAACACCCAGCATAAAGAAATTAAAAGCAGATTTGAAAGTAAACGCTCAAAAATGGCGGAAAGACTTTCCGGCTAAAAATAGCGGATATACGATGAAAGAGCTTTTCAGTAAAGCAAAAGAAAAACCAAATAGACCTGAATTTTTAACGGAAGCAACAGCCTTTGTCCTATTTCCTACCGAGGAAACCGCTCAGATACTGAGAGAAAAGATTCTTGTAGAATTAGGAATAAGAAAAGCCCTTGGCTCTTGGAGACAATTAGGGATTCACGAAAGTGAGCGTCTATTACGATTCATACAAGCTTATGACATTGTATGTGAAACCGGACTTCTGTCAGAAAAGGAAAAAGCATTGTGTAAAGAAGAAATTCATAATAGTGCTCGCTTTTTAGAAGCTTGGACTTTAGAAAATGATCTGAATGTAGTTTATCAAGGCCAAACATACTGCTTTAATATTAAATATTTTCCTGCTATAATGCTGGGATGTGTAGCAATGTACTATCCTGACTTTGAGGAATCACCGGCTTGGTTAGCGAAAGCTCAGGATGAAGTAATTCGTTATTTCTATACAGAAAACTTCCTGGACGGTGCATACGGAGAAGGCTCTATACATTACTTTCATCCTGTAGCCAACGCTATTATCAACTTTATATATGCAAGCCGGAATACCGGACATGCAGACTACATGAAAGATCATGCTTTCAAAACAGCATTCAGCAATTTCATGCATTGGAGAATGAATCTGACAGCTCCTGATGGGAGAAAAGTCGCCATTGGTGATGCCAAACGCTCTTCATATGGCGCCGACTATCTAGAGCAAGCTGCTACCTTGTTGAACGATCCGGAATTAGCTTGGTGCGGGCGTCAGATACTAAAACTATGCAATAAAGATTGCTTTCTATCTCCTTTTGAGCTACTAACTGTAGATCGAAGTATTACTCCGATAGAACCAGCCAATCTTTCTGCTAACTATATATGGAGTGGATACAACGTATATCGTTCTTCGTGGGAAGAAGACGGAAACTATCTGATGTTTAAATGGGGGCCAACTTTTGCCGGAAGACGGGAAATCGAACGCTATGCAGTTATTGCAGGGCACGCACACGAAGATTGTATGGAGATAGAAATGCATTATAAAGGTATCCCTATGTTAGTGGATGGAGGATACAGGGGAGTATATGCTAATTATGATACTTATGGCGGATATTGGAAAGCCACCATTTCACATAATACCGTAGGTTTAGGAAACGCTTATGGTTATAATCGTACAGACGGGAAATATCTGGAACACGTTCAAAAGCACGGAAAAGAGTTCCGTTATGAGAAAGAACAAAAAAATATTTCACAGCAAACGACACGGCTCTTATCATATGGAGATGTGACAGATGCAACCATGACGTCCGCTAAAGCACAAACATTTGACGACGTAACCCATCAACGTACTGTACTCTGGTTCCGTGACAGTTCTTTAACCTTAGTCTATGACTGTTTGGAAAGCGATTATGAACAAACTTATGAATGGTATCTCAATCCTATAGGGAAACATTTGGAAACTAATAATGCTTATACTTTCGGGGATAATAAAGCAAAATTGGATGTAATACCACTAAGCAAGAATCAGACAATTAACATCATTAGTCAAGGGACAAAAGGATTACCAGAGTATTATCACGCTTTTCGCGATAATTTTGCTCCAGAACCCAGTTGGGATGGTCCGAATGCTAGATGGCAATACTATAGTTTAATGACTGAATCTCAAAAAAAGAAAAATGCTATTTTCTTCAATATGCTCATTCCTTACCAAGGAACCAACCCTTATAAGGAAGAAAAATTTGGAGAATCCGGTCATCGTTTTGCATCTGCCCAAGAAGAAATCTGTGTAATTTCCAAAGAAGAAAGCCCTGTACTTTCCACAGATGGTTTATGGAGCTTTACCAGAAAGAAAAATAACAAATTAGTAAATTATGGTATTCAGCGTGGTCATATTTTAAATAGTAATCAAAGTGAACTGATAAAAAGTCAACTGATTAGTTTGCCATGGACTGATTTGTACGACCCCGCAATCACTGCATTAGTAAGTTTGGACACCCAACGCGCATCCTTTGTACTTGATCCTGATCCATGGAATGAAAGATTACTTTTATTCAATCCCAAGTTAGAAAAAGACAAAGAGCCAGCATTACCTATAGCCGTCAAGGTTAGCTTTAAAGTTCATAAAAAACCGCAAAAGATCGTCCGGTTACGTTCCAATAATCAAATGCCCGAATTAGAGAACGAAATATATGATCAAAAAATCAATAAAGGAAAATTCTTTACCGGAAAGAAGAACTATGATGTGATTGAAAGTCGTATAGGCAGAGAAATACTTAACTTCGACTATGATGAGAAAGAGCAAATAGTCAGTATCATCCTGCCACATGGTTTCAATCAGATTGTTTGGGAATAAACATTTTTTTAAACTGACATTATACATAAATCAAACTTATATGAAAAGTAAAAATATTCTTTTTATACAGATAATGATATTGGTGCTAACAACATCCTGTAACTATTCACCTCAAAATGTAACCCAATCGTGGGTAGATTCCATTGCAAGATATGGTAGTGAAGAATTTATGCCTGCCAAAAAATACAAATGGGGATGGGGAGAGGCAGTTATGCTAAATGGATATGTTCACCTCTACAACAATAAACCCAATGAGAAATATAAAGATTATATCCGTACAGCTATGGATATTACTTATAATACAGCTAATGGTCATCACCCTAACGCTGTCGCTTCTGGTTTAGGAATGGCTTTTCTAGCTAGGCAAAAGGAGGATGATAAATATCTGGAAAAGGCTAACCAAATATTCATTGATTATAAAAGAATTCCGGTTGCTTTAAATGGCGGGGTATCACACAGACCCAATACTATTGAATTATGGGACGATACAGTCTACATGATTGGTATATATCTTAAAGAAATGTATCAACTTACCGACGATACAAAGTATTTAGATATCTGGATGGAGCAGTTTCTTGCCCACAAAGAAAAGTTACAGGATGAAAAATGGGGTTTATGGGTACATGGTTATGATGATGACAATGAAGATTTTGACGATAATTGTTGTCAATACGGTTGGGCCAATATGACTCCCGAAAGAAAAAGTATAGAATTTTGGGGAAGAGGAAACGGATGGATCATTATGATGATCAGCGATTTTCTACAAATCTACCCCAAGGGCTCCCAGGAGTATCAATTTCTGGCAAACGAATTGAAACGTATGGTGAATCCTCTCATTTCTCTCCAAGACAAAGAAACTGGTTTATGGAGACAACTTCCCATACACACAGATATTCCTGAAAATTATTTGGAAAGCACATGTACCGCTATGTTCGCTTACGGTATGTCTGTAGGAGTCAGATTAGGAATTTTGGATGAAGAGGCATATATAAACACCATTCAGAGAGCTTATCGAGGTCTTAGGAAAAATGCAATGAAGCAAGAAGGAGCTTATTTAATACCTACTCGTGTATGCTTGGGAACCTGTATCGGAGATCCGGAGTACTATTACAAGCGTCCTACCGGAGAGGGAGTAGATTATGCCATTGGAATCTACATCATGTTCGGATTGGAATACGAGAGACTAACGAATAACATAACTCATTCATAAAAGAATTATGAGACTGAAATTAATAATTATGCTCCTTTTTGTCACTCTGTCCGCTATATGCCAGAATTCTTATGATTTGGTTATAGTAGGAGGCAATCCCGGAGGTATTATGGCAGCTGTACAAGCTGCCCGCCTCGGGAAAACATCCGTCATATTAGAACGTACAGAACACATAGGAGGACTTCCTGCTAACGGTCTAGGAGCAACTGATATAAATACCCGTGGAGCCACAACCGGCTTATTTCTGGAGTTTGTCAACAGAGTAAAGGAGCATTACACGAAAACGTTTGGTCCCATTTCCAGACAAGTAATTGATTGCAGCGATGGATATCATTTTGAACCATCCGTAGCTGCCAAAATTTTTAATGAAATGATTCGGGAACAAGACTCTAAAATTACCGTACTAAAAATGCGCCAGTTTGATTCTGATCCTGCCCATATAAAGATTGTCGATAATAAAATAAAAAAAATAACCATCAAAAACAGATTAACCGGTGAGACTGAAGAATATTTTGGAAAAATATTCATAGATGCAACCTATGAAGGAGATCTCGGAGCCGCAGCAAACATTCCTTTCAGGATTGGAAGAGAAGGTTATAATGAATTTCAGGAAATTGGAGCTGGAAAAATCTACAAATATTGGGATGGTCCGACAGGATCAGGCAGTAGTTTCCAAGGTGACAATGCTGTTCAATCTTATAATTATCGCTTATGCCTAACGAATAATCCGCAAAATGGAGTTCCGTTCCATAAGCCGGAAAATTATAATAGAGAAGAATATCTTTCTCTGGTGGAAGATGTCCTTTTAGGAAAACATACTGGAATAGAAATGCTGTCTGTAACAAAAAAAATGCAAGAAGAGAATAAACAAAGAATTCTCAAAGGAGACTCTACGAATATCCCCGGAGATATTTGGGGAATTAAGAAACTAACGAATATGGTTACTCTCCCTAATTCCAAAACAGATGCCAACAACCAACATCTGGCATTTATTTCCACTGACCTTCCCGAAGAGAACTGGGGATGGGCAACCTCTTCTTGGGAATGGCGAGATAAATTTGCAGAAAGACTCAAAAACTATACTTTAGGCCTACTATGGTTTGCTCAGAACGATAAAGCATTACCACTTTCATTCCGCAAAGCCGTAGCACACTGGCAATTTGCTAAAGATGAATATACGGATAATGCAAACTTTCCACGACAAGTTTATGTACGAGAAGGCAGACGATTTGAATGTTCCTACTTTTTCACAGCAAAGGATGCATTACCTATGGAAGACAAACGGCCTCCTATCTGTCCCAATAGTATTACAGCCAGTCATTATGCCCTCGACTCACATGCTGTGAGAAAGAGAGAAAACGGCAAAATCCATTTGGATGGTTTTTTAAGCTATCCATCAGCCCCTTATACTGTTCCTTGGGGAGTTATACTTCCCAAAGAAGTGGATAACCTCTTGTTACCGGTTGCAGTATCCGGCTCACATATCGGATTCTCCACACTCCGGATGGAACCATGTTGGATGGCTTTAGGACAAGCAGCAGGTGTAGCTTCTTCCATAGCTATTGAATCAAACTGTAAGATGAAAAATATATCTATCGAACTGTTACAGGACATATTGCTCGATAATAATGCAACTCTCATCTATTTCAATGATTTAACTCCTCAGAATCCACATTTTCAAATGGTTCAATATTTAGGCATACGAGGCTATCTTCCTGAATGGAGTGCCTGTTTAAATGAAAAAATCAGTCAACAAACCTTGGAGTTTTGGACAAGGAAATCAGGAATACAGCTCAAGGCTGAAATAGGGAAAACACTCCGTATAGAGGTTCTTAAAGATATATACGACATGCTTAAAGGCAACACCAATCCTCCCAAATATTATAGTAAAACCCACTAAAAAAAATCTATGAGCAATATTAGACTTTTAACGGTTTTTATCACCTATATACTCCTATGTAACCATTCATCGGGGCAAAACAACACTCCACAGTTACATACAAACAGCATTGATGAAGTCATATCAGCTATGAGCCCGGAAGAGAAAGTTTATATGGTCATAGGAAACAACAATAATGTTTGGCGTAAAGTACAGGGAGTTGGTTCAACCTGGCAATGCGAACGCCTGGGTATTACACCGGCCATTCTGGATGATGGCCCCGCCGGGTTACGTATGCCTCCACAAAGAGACGGTGACTCCCACACCTACTATTGTACAGCCTTTCCTACTGCCACAGCTCTGGCGGCAACATGGAATACGGAGTTGGTTAAAGAAGTTGGACTAGCTATCGGAAACGAAGTGCTAGAATATGGCTCGGATGTCCTATTGGCTCCCGCAGTAAATATCCAAAGAAATCCGATGTGCGGTCGTAACTTTGAATACTATTCAGAAGATCCGTACTTATCTGGATATATAGGTAGTGCCATGGTAAAGGGCGTGCAAGCCAATGGAGTAGGAGCCACGGTTAAACATTTTGCAGCCAATAATCAGGAGACCAATCGAAAAGATATAAATGAAGTTATTAGCCAAAGAGCCCTCCGCGAACTCTATTTGAAAGCATTCGAAATCATTGTAAAAGAAACATCTCCATGGAGTATTATGTCATCCTATAACCGAATAAATGGTTTCTACACCTCTGAAAACAAAGATCTGCTTACAACCATTTTACGTAATGAATGGAATTACCAAGGTATAGTAATGACGGACTGGGTATCAGGCGATGATGCGGTAGCTCAAATGAGGGCAGGTAATGACCTTATAAATCCAGGCTTTCCAGTTGAATATGCCTACTACCATTACAATGAATTATTATCAGCCTTAAAAGACAAGACGCTGGATGAAGATATATTAAATAGAAATATCCATCGCATTCTATCTTTTATAAAAAAAACTCCCCGATTTAATGGCTATATTTTCTCTTCCACACCAAATTTGAAGGCACATACACAGATTGCCAGGAATACTGCAAATGAAGCCATGGTCCTTTTAAAAAATAAACAAGAGACTTTACCTCTAAAGAAGACAAGAAGCATAGCTTTATTTGGTAAAACATCCTACGAACTGATTACCGGAGGCACAGGAAGTGGCGAAGTAAATTACAAGCACGCTGTATCCCTCAAAGAAGGACTGAAAAAGAATAAATACAACTTATCTCAATCCGTAGAAAACTTGTACTTAACTTATCTTGATTCAATACGCCATACGGATTCGAAAAATAAATATGTCACAATGAATAGTGCAGAAAAGATTATAACAAAACAATTCATTCAAAAAGAAGTCTCACAGAGCGATATCGCAATAATCACAATAGGACGTATTTCAGGTGAAGGTGAAGACCGCAATCCCGAAAATTATTTTTCATTATCTGAAATAGAAACTCAATTGATAAAAAACGTCTGTGATGCATATCATGCAGCAAATAAAAAGGTCATCGTTATCCTGAACATTGGTGGAGTAATTGAGACTGCAAGTTGGAAAGATTATCCTGATGCTATTCTATTGGCTTGGCAAGCTGGCCAGCAAGGAGGCAATGCCATTGTTGATATATTAAGCGGTAAAGTCACTCCATCCGGAAAACTTCCCGTATCTTTCCCCATTGCATATAGCGATGTTCCTTCTTCTTCATTTTTTCCCGGTATCCCCAAAAAAGATCCCATAAATTCATTTTATAATGAAGGAATCTATGTAGGTTATCGCTATTATGAAACATTCAATATTCCTACATCTTATGAATTTGGCTATGGCCTTTCCTATACCAACTTCGAATATTCTAATATACAATTAGACACCGATACCATCGGAAATATAAAAGTTTGCGTAACTCTCAAAAATATTGGAAGGAAAACAGGAAAAGAAATAGTACAACTCTACATTTCAGCCCCTACCACAGAAATAGACAAACCACTCTACGAATTAAAAGCATTTGCAAAGACTACATTGCTAAAACCTCAAGAAAGTCAAATTGTCTCTTTCTTATTATCCGCAAAAGATCTGGCATCGTTTCAAAGTGGCATTTCATCTTGGGTAGCGGATAAAGGGGAGTATATACTTTCAATAGGAGCCTCTGTGAAAGATATACGCCAAAAAGTATCTTTTCATCTCCCTTCCAGCATTCTTGTCGAAAAAGTCCATGATGTTTTATATCCCAATTTCTCAATTAAGGATATGAACAGTGCAAGCCGCAAAGTATTAAAAGAAATCCCGCCCAAACGCCCTACCAAGAGGATACCTCATGATTTTTTGTGGCATTGGTAACTTGGCTCACCAGTAGCTTAACTCAGATAAATAGAGCCTTCAAGTATGGTCATAAAAAAAGGCTATCTATCCCAGACAGCCAATCTTTTGTTAACCTTAAATCTAATACTATGAAAAACACATTGCAAAGATACGGACTTTGAGGATATCTCCAAATTTTCAGGTCCAGACAGGGACATTTATAACATGGTTTAATAGAATAAAGGAGGTTGTTAACTATTTAGATTCATTATGTTAACAATTAACATAATTCAGATAATATGTTAAAGAAGAGATCTAATAATGCTTTTTACTTCCCAAGAATCATTGCTCTTTTTCACCTTCAGCCTCCAAATCTTTGATTTCTCTGTTTAGAAAGACGGATAAGATAGTTCTCAGAACGACTATACCACCTAAAATTGCCAGTTCATTCAAAGTTGGTTCCAGTACGGTTTTTAAGATATCTGATGCGATAAGAAATTCAAGTCCAAGTAGCAAATAAGTTCCGAAAGTAGCCCGTAACTTCCGGATATTGGTAGTTGAGTACTTGCCCGTGAATCTTTTAAACTCATTGACCAGAAAAGAAATTATCCCAATTAATGCCCCATAAGTGACGATGAGAAGACTTGTCACACTGATTATAGTGGCTAATGCATTTAAGAACGTAGTAAGCATGTAGATTGAAGTTTATTAATATAACATCGTAAAAAGCTTTAATGTTTGAATTTTAAAGAAATCCCACTCAATTGCACAAAAAGACAGCAATTCTGAATGATATTCCATTCGCAGAGACTCAAATTTCACCTATTTTTGCACCAACAAAGAATTAAGGTTATAGAAAGATGAATAAACACACATTTTACAGCTATCTGATTTTAGGAATGACATTCGCATTTGTTTTCTCGGCACAGGCTCAGAATAAGGTATCTGCACCGATGAAGGATGTCAACCAGGTGATTGACAATACACTGGACAGTTTGAATAAGGCCCGTACAGCAAGACCTGTAGCCGGTTCAAGCCGGAAAGGAAATAATCCCATTCTGTTTCTGGTGGGTAACTCTACCATGCGTACCGGAACCTTGGGAAATGGGAACAACGGTCAATGGGGCTGGGGATATTATGCCGGTGATTATTTCGATTCAGACCGGATTACCGTAGAAAACCATGCATTGGGAGGAACAAGTAGCCGTACGTTCTACAACCGTTTCTGGCCGGATGTTATAAAAGGGGTCCAAGCTGGCGATTGGGTGATCATCGAACTGGGACATAATGACAATGGCCCTTATGACAGCGGGCGGGCACGCGCTTCCATACCGGGAATCGGTAAAGATAGCCTGAATGTAACCATCCAGGAAACCGGAGTGAAGGAAACTGTATACTCCTATGGAGAATATATGCGTCGCTTCGTGCAGGATGTAAAGGCGAAAGGTGCCCACCCTATCCTGTTCTCACTGACTCCCCGCAATGCTTGGGAAGATAAAGACAGTACAATTATCACACGCGTCAACCAAACTTTCGGCCTGTGGGCCAAACAAATAGCCGAAGAACAAGAAGTACCTTTTATAGACCTGAATGATATCACCGCATCCAAATTTGAGAAATTCGGCAAGGAAAAAGTGAAATATATGTTCTACTTAGACCGTATCCACACCAGTGCCTTCGGGGCAAAAGTGAACGCAGAATCTGCAACTGAAGGTATCCGAAACTATGAAAGGTTAGAACTGGCCAACTATTTGAAACCGGTTGAGCAGGATACAATTACCGGTTCCAGCCGGAAAGAAGGATGCCCGGTGGTATTCACTATCGGTGACAGTACGGTAAAGAATAAAGATGATGATAAAGACGGTATGTGGGGATGGGGAAGTGTAATAACTGAGATATTTAATTCAAAGAAGGTATCTGTAGAAAATTGTGCCATGGCCGGACGCAGTGCCCGCACTTTCTTAGACGAAGGACGCTGGGACAAAGTGTATGATGCACTTAAACCGGGAGATTTCGTACTCATCCAGTTCGGACATAATGACGGAGGAGATATCAATATCGGAAAAGCCCGTGGTGAATTACACGGTTCGGGAGATGAAAGTAAAGTCTTTCTGATGGAAAAGACCGGAAAATACCAGGTAGTCTATACTTTTGGCTGGTATCTCCGTAAGTTCATCAGGGATGCACAAGAAAAAGGAGCAATCCCGATTGTATTGAGTCACACGCCCCGCAATAAGTGGAAAAACGGACAAATAGAACGCAATAGCGAAAGTTACGGTAAATGGACACGTGAAGCGGCAGAAGCAACCGGAGCCTGCTTTATTGATCTGAATAAAATATCCGCAGATAAACTCCAAAAGATGGGGCCCAAGAAATCAGCTGTTTTCTATAATACAGATCATACACATACATCTTTGAAGGGTGCGCGAATGAATGCCCAAAGTATAGCCGAAGGATTAAAAGTTACGGACTGCCCGCTGAAGAAGTATCTGAAATAAAAGCAATACGGAAACATTGCTGAAGTGTCGGAAATAAAAACAAAGAATAGAAAATAAAATAGACAAGGTTAATTAATCCAAAAGAATAGCTTCATCAAACAAATAATCACTTCTTTTGCTCCCGTCAAAAAACAAAACCGGACCATAAATGAGCAATAAGATTGATATAAAAACCTTGGAGGCTTTACGGCAAGATAGTCATGAGGCCTTCGAGGAGGTTTTTATCACTTATTACGGTAAAACAAAAGCCTTTATCCAAGACTACATCAAATCGAGTCCGGATGCTGAAGAACTGACAGAGGATTTATTTGTAAACCTCTGGATAAACCGCCACTCTGTCGATATCTCCAGATCATTTGATTCTTACCTGCATACAATTGCCAGAAATTCTGCCATCAACTTTCTGAAGCACAAATATGTAGAGGATACTTATCTGAGTAGTGTCCAGCAGCAGGAATGTAGTTCTACTTCGGAAGAAGATCTGATAGCCAAAGAACTCGGATTACTAATAGACGACACGGTAGAAAAAATGCCGGAACAACGGAGAAAGATATACATGCTAAGTCGCAACGAGGGCCTAAGCAATGAAGAGATAGCCGTACGACTGAATACTACCAAGAGAAATGTGGAAAGTCAGTTAAGCCTCGCTCTGAAAGAGATACGGAAAACTATTTCATACTTCTTCTTATTACTGGCATAATGGTATGGTAATGAATCTGTGGTGAATAAATTCATAACAGAAAAGAGACAAACAACATACAATATTACCTTTTGGTCAAAAGTTCTTCCTCCTTATACCCGGTTCGCATTTCCTTCGCTCCTATACGAGGAACAAAATAGCGAAGTTGGTACGAGGAGGGTACGAAGAAGATACAAGCCTGGTACGAAACAGATAGTTCTGTTCTTTTTCTCGCTTATTCAGGTAGCCCCCTATTTCTAAAAAGAAAAAATAGAAAAAAGATTCATTTACTTACTGAGTTTTTCATCCGTTGACTGTATATATAGTAAATGCAACAGAATGGAGAAAAATAATATTGTTAGAATCATCGGAACATATTTATCCGGCCGCTTCTCTCCCGAAACGGAAGAGAAGGTTCAGAAATGGATCATTAAAGATAGAGACACTGAAGAAAAAGAAAAAGCTTCATTGGAATATTGGGATCAATTGGAGGCAAAAACAGACCCGGACACTAAACTTGCATTAGACAGAGTAAACCAAAAGATCGGTTATAAGAAAATAGTGCCCCGACCTTTCTATCAAAAACGAATGAGCATCGCGGCAGCCTTGATTCCGCTACTGATTATTGCAGGAAGTTATCTGTACTATATTTCCACGAAGGATAAATGGGTTGAGATATCTGTTGCATACGGTGATAAAAAACACTTCCTATTGCCTGATAGCTCCGAAATATGGCTGAATGCAGGAACAGCGATCAAATACCCGGAAAAGTTCTCGAAAACACAGCGCCTTGTGTACCTTGACGGTGAAGCCTATTTTTCTGTTCGGAAAGATGTAGCGAAACCGTTTATTGTAGAAACGTCCCAACTTTCAGTCAAAGTATTAGGAACCCGATTCAATGTAAAGGCATACACTGATGATGAACTGGTGACCACTACCCTGACAAGTGGCAAAGTTGAAGTCACCCCTCCCGTTCAAGGCTCGCAGATACTGAAACCTAATGAACAGTTGACGTACGATAAAAAAACATCCGCCGTCAACATTACCGAAGTTTCTCCAACCGATGCAGATGGCTGGATCACGGGAAAACTGATATTTACCGATGCGCCTTTCACCGAAATCCTGCAAACATTAGAGAGACGTTATAATGTAACTATCAATCATACAATGAACGTTCCCGCCTCCAAACGATATACCGTCCGGTTCCTGAAAAATGAAAATCTGGAAGAAGTTCTGCCTGTATTGAGTGAGATGATCGGCTTCAGTTATCAGATACAGAGAGACAAAGTAGAACTAATCAAAAAACAATAAAAAGAAACTGCCTATGAAGAAAAGGAACCGGATTGCAGCTTGAGACCCTCAACCCGGTTCTGAAATGCTAATGCTCCATCAAACCGTAAAGTAAAACAAAGTATTAACTATACAAAGATAATGCAAATTGAGTGCAGAACTTTCATGCTTGCATGAAAAAGTTATGCCGAAATGCAGCTTATCTTATAAAAACATACAACAATGAATCGAATAACCATTAATAAAGAAACAGATAAGATACTCCTTTTTTTATTTTTTGTCTTTCTCTCATTGAATGCCACAGCACAGAATGACAGAAAGCAAATCACTATACAGAATAAAAACATATCACTGAAAGAAGCTTTTACCGAGATAGAACTACAAACCGGATATAGCATAGCCTATGAATTATCGGCCGTAGATGTAAAGAGAAAAATATCCCTGTCCTTAGAATCCCAAAGCATTGACAAGGCGTTAGCGCAAATCTTGAAAGACACCCGATATTCGTACAAAATAACAGGCTACCATATCATTATCACTCCGTCCGGCAACGAACTACAGAAATCCACCAAGGAAAAAACAGAGAAACCTACCCAAACAGTCAGAGGAATTGTACTGGATTCCAAAACCAATGCACCCATAGAGTTTGCTACTGTAAGAATTATGAATGTCGGTTCTTTAGGCAGCACAACAGACAGTCTGGGGAGATTTCGGATAGACAATGTTCCTGTGGGACGATGCAATATACAAACCTCCTATGTAGGATATAATGCCAATATTTTCAATGAGATACCTGTAACCTCTTCCAAGGAAGTATATATGGAAATCACTCTGGATGAAAACATTCACTCGTTGGCGGAAGTCGTCATACAACCGGAGATAAAGAAAGATAAACCTCTGAATGCAATGGCCATTACCGGCGGACGCATGATCAGCATGGAAGAAGCAGGCAGGTTTGCCAATGGTTTTGATGATCCGGCACGTCTGAGTTCCGCATTTGCAGGTGTGGCAGGAGATGTAGGAACCAACGCTGTAGCTATCAGAGGAAATTCACCCCAGTTTACCCAATGGAGGTTGGAAGGGGTAGAAATTCCCAATCCGACTCACTTCGCCGACCTTACCGGACTGGGCGGGGGCTTTCTTTCGGCCCTGAGTACACAGGTGATCGGTAACTCCGATTTCTACAACGGTGCGTTCCCTTCCGAATACAGCAATGCGCTATCAGGTATCTTCGACATGCAAATACGAAATGGCAACAATCAGAAGTATGAACATACATTTCAGTTAGGTATTCTGGGTATTGACCTGGCATCGGAAGGCCCGATAAGCAGGAAGTATGGAAGTTCCTATATCTTCAATTACCGCTTCTCCACCACTTCCTTGGCTACAGGAAATGATATGAATCTGAAATATCAGGACTTATCATTCAAATTAAATTTTCCTACCCGGAAGGCCGGAACTTTCTCTATCTGGGGAATCGGGCTGATTGACCGTTATAAACCGGAAGCCATCGACCGTGATGAATGGGAGACACAAGGTGACCGGCAGTCCGGAAATACAGCTTTTGACAAAGCGGCAGGAGGACTTACACACAAGTATCTTATCAATGCAGATACGTATATCCGTTCTTCATTAGCCGCCACTTACTCGAAAGATCGCACGAGAGCTGATCAGATGACAGAAGATGACAAACTGGTCCATGTAGGAGATATCCGGAATTCCAAATGGGATATAGTCTTTAATTCCTATCTGAACAAGAAATTCAATTCCAACCATATCAACCGGACAGGTATCACAGTTACAGGGCTCCAATATGACTTGGATTACAAAATCAGTCCTAATTTCGGTTTAGATGTACCTATGGAACAGATTTCAAAAGGGAATGGGGGAAGTTGTGTGCTCTCGGCATACAGCAGTTCTGTCATCAACCTAAGTAACCATCTTACTACCAGTCTGGGCATCACCGCACAGTACTTCACCCTGAATAAGAACTGGACCGTAGAACCCAGAGCAGCCCTTAAATGGAGCTTTAATCCGAAACACGCCTTGGCACTGGCATACGGTCTGCACAGTCGCAGGGAAAAGCTTGACTACTACTTTGTGGAACAGGAAGCCAACGGAAAAACCGAATCCAACAGATACCTGGATTTTTCAAAGGCTCATCACTTCGGGCTTACATACGAGTGGAACATCAACTCGTACATGCACTTAAAAGTGGAACCCTATTATCAATATCTATTCCGAATACCTGTTGAAGAGAATTCTTCCTTTTCCATCATCAACCATCAGAGTTTCTATCTGGACAGGATATTAAAGAATAGAGGCTCCGGAGTGAACTACGGTATAGACATTACATTAGAGCAATACATGAAAAATGGTTTTTACTATATGATAACGGCTTCTCTTTTTAAATCAAAATACAAAGCCGGAGATAACATCTGGCGTAATACACGGTTGGACAAAAACTATCTCCTGAACATACTTGCCGGAAAAGAATGGATGGTAGGACGTAATAAACAAAATGTACTAAGTCTCAACGGGCGTATCTTTTTCCAAGGTGGTGACCGATATACCCCTGTAGATGAAGGTAAAAGTATGATAGAACATGATATCAAATTTGATGAAACCAGAGCTTACAGCAAGAAGTTTGATCCCTCCATCAACGGTGACATCTCTTTCAGTTATAGAATTAATAAAAAGAAAATATCTCATGAGTTTTCTATTAAAATGCTAAATGTAGGTATGCGCACAGGAATGCACTTTTACCAGTACAACGAAAAAACTCATAAGATAGAGAAAAAAGACGGATCGGGATTGATACCGAATATCAGTTATAAAATTTACTTTTAGTACATAAAAGAGAACAATCATTGTTTGCACTGTTATCCCAATAAAAGCAAAGAAGATGTATTTGGAAATTTCCCGATACATCTTCTTCTTTCTATTTACTCAGAGCATCCTCAACGGAATACTCCCATCATCCGATAATAATTCTCTATCAGCTTGTTGAAAATCTTTTCACCTGCTCCGACTTCAATAAGCCACGATCCTTCATCTGCTCCGAAGCCACCATAAGCTGCCGATCGAATATCAGGCAGATACATCGGCCATCTTCCGTTGTTCCAGGTATATCCGAAGAAGAAAGGAATAACATGATCGGGTTGCATTTCCCGTTTCCAATCAATCTGGAACTTGATGAAAGGTTCACCGGGAACAGTGGCAATGGCAATACGGTTATTAATGGATATTACGGAGAAATGCACATTATACTTCAGGTTCTTGTCATGTCTGCCGATAAAATGCAGAGAGTCAGTCTTCACCTTGATATTGGGTACATCATACGGGTTCGGATATATTTCTTTGGCCAGTTTAACGGCTTCAATAGAAAGCAATTTACCCATACGGTCTATCAAATCATAATTGGACGGGCGAGGGTCATCCGGCCCGGTACGTCCGCCATCCTTAAATAAAGGTGCCTGGTTTCCTGCACCGCCTTGTACAAAGAGGCAATATACCTGATTGTTAAAAGCTTCTTCCGTATATTTAGTGGCATAACCCACATAGTCGGCAGAGATTTCAAAGTTATTCCAGGCCACATCCGGATGGCAGGCATAATTCATTAGAATTACTTTCGGATTGCCTTTCGTGTCCTCCAGTTTAATGACACCTACAGAATTATCAACAGGCCCATGAGGAATACGCTCCGGATTCACCGCCCTGTAGTGGTCATCTCCTACCCATGATTCGCGGGCGCGACCGTCTTCACGAAGAAGCAACCGGTTGAAACTTAATTGAGGAAAACTACGATAACCGGCTGAAATACGAGCCTCGAACATAGAAGAAGAAGCCTGTTTCAAAGCTTTGGTTATCTGAGCATCGAGCCACTCTTTGGGCCCTGCCTCACCGGAATGTGTATGCTGGGGACAAAAATAGACTTCCTGCAAACCAAATTGCTTTTTTAGTTTCTCGGCTAACGGAACATTACTGTACATAACCAAATCCAGAGAGACAAAAGCAATACGCGAAGCTCCCGCTTCAAGAATAAGAGTTCGCGCATAGAGTGAATCGTGAACCGGATAGCGGGGATTAGGCGGGGTTATATTCACTTTGCCGGTACCAGCCATTAACTTTTCTGCAGCGTTGGTATTCACTGTAGAAAAAACACCTAACAGCACTAATAGTGCTGTCAACCAAAAGCTTTGTGTTTTCATTTGAATTACATTTATCAGATTCATACTAATTACTTTTTTCATGGTATTATTACTTTTTAAATTTACTTTTACGCTATTATTCGGCAATAATACACGAGGAGTATTAATAAAGCTATTAATTCTCTATTAACTTAGAGAGGAATTATTATTTTTTGTATGAACTAACCGTTCATAACAGACGTTATATTAATAGAACTTTAAATACCAACGATCATGGAAAAGTATCTGATTCATAGTAATGAGTTGCATTTCATCAACAAGGAACGCATTCACAGGGAAGTAGAGAAAATGGTAGAGTCATTAGACATGGCAGCAGGTTCCACCAAAGGATTCGACCTGTATACCGTAGTAGAAAGTTATTTCACTGACCTCGAAAAGCGAAGGGAAATCAATCGCTTACTGCATATAGAGAAAGATGAATGTGAAGCCATAGAGGAAGAACTCGGAGTATATGAAATGTGATTTACAATAAAAAACATCACGAGTATTAACTATAATGAATAAAGGGCATAACAAATTGTTGTTATGCCCTTTATTCATTTATGGTTATCAATTCCAGACCACTATCAATCCTTTGCCTGATGTACCGTCAGTTGTGGGAAAGGGAAACCGATACCCTCCTTATTGAATACAGAGTAGATGGTCTTGTTCATATCGAAATAAACTCCCCAATAGTCCTCACTCTTCACCCAGGCACGGATAATCACATTCACGCTACTGGCATCCAGTGCATGAAGGGCTACAAAAGGAGCCGGATCACTAAGAATCCGCTTGTCTTCGGCAATGATACGACGGGTAGTTTCTTCCACCTTATCAAAATTTTCGCCATACTCCACACCGATTATCCATTCTACACGACGGGTAGCTTCACGACTGTAATTAGTCACAGTACCACTGCTCAACGCACCATTCGGGATATAAATAATCTTATTATCACCGGTAGTCAGAATCGTATGGAAAATCTGGATCTCACGAACCGTACCCGTGATGCCTTGGCTTTCAATCAAGTCACCTACTTTATAAGGACGGAGCAGCAATACAATCAGACCACCTGCAAAGTTCTGCAAGTTACCGGACAATGCCATACCGATAGCCACACCGGCGGATGCCAGCAAGGCAGCAAATGAAGTTGTTTCTACTCCTAATTTACCGATAACGGCAATAATCAATAAGATAGTCAGCAAGATGTTCACCAAACTCTTTACAAAACTCTGGATACTGGCATCCACATGCCGCTTAGCCAACAACCGGGCCACCATTTTATTAAGGAAAGATATCAGGAAACGTCCTACTATGAAAATCAGCACAGCGCTGATGATATGACCACCTGCATTTACTCCCCAGTCTATCAGTTGTTGGAGAAAGACCTGCAATTTACTAAAACCATCTTCTACAACAGTTTCGGCAGCAGGAGCTGCCGCTTGCAATAATAATAACATAATATTTGTTCGTTTGAAGTTAATAATTACACTTTACCAGCAGGATTAAAAAATACCCACCGGCCTACAAAATTAACAAATATTTCCGGTTATCGTTCACTCGATTTGCGTGTTTCAGCGAAAACACTTAATTTTGTCCCCGATTTCAACTAAGGGGTGCCCTAATATGACGGGCTGAGATCATACCCATTAACCTGATCCGGGTAGTGCCGGCGGAGGGAAAAGAAGAAAAGCTCCCTTTTTCTGTATTCATCTTTAATAGTTAAAATTGTAATGAGAAAACATGCAATGGCGACCTGCCTGTTAATGGCAACGCTGGGTGTCTGTGCGCAGACGCATGAGAAAGACAGCTTGCGGGTGATAAGCCTGCAGGAAGTAGAAATTATCTCTACCCGTGCCACGGGAACCACACCTGTGGCGTTTACCAATGTCAGTAAAGAACAACTCAAGAAGCAGAATTTCGGGCAAGATATTCCCTATCTGTTGTCATTTACTCCGTCAGTACTGACAACGAGCGATGCAGGTGCAGGTATCGGTTACACGAGTATCCGGGTACGCGGAACAGATGCTACACGCATCAACGTAACCACTAATGGTATACCCATGAACGATGCGGAAAGTCATTCTATCTTTTGGGTTAATACTCCCGATCTTGCCTCTTCGCTTCAGGACTTGCAGATTCAACGGGGCGCAGGAACTTCCACTAATGGTGCCGGAGCGTTCGGTGCCAGTATCAATATGAAAACACAAGGAATTTCGCCCACACCGTATGCGGAGTTTTCCGGCTCTTACGGCTCATTCAATACACATAAAGAAACCGTAAAAGTAGGTACGGGGCTCATTAATGGACGCTGGGGATTCGATGCACGTTTATCCAATATCCACAGTGACGGCTACCGTGACCGTGCCAGTGCTGACTTGAAGTCTTACTTTGTACAAGGCGGATATTATGGAGACAAGACCACTATTAAATTCATCACCTTCGGAGGAAAAGAAGAAACCTATCATGCTTGGGATGGCCTGGATAAGGAAACACTGGAAAACGACCGCAAATATAATCCCAATGGCGCCATAGAAGATGATAATGGAAATGTAATCGGATTTTATGATAACCAGATAGATTATTATCGCCAAACGCATTATCAATTATTATTAAATCAGATATTGTCTCCTTCGTGGAAATTGAACATAGCGCTACACTATACAGACGGCTACGGTTATTATGAGGAATATAAGAATAAGCGTACGCTGGTAGAATATGGCTTGGTACCCTTTGAAACAAACGGTACTACCATAGAGAAATCAGACCTTGTACGCCGTAAACTGGTAGACAGCCGTTTCGGTGGTGGAGTATTCTCTTTCGATTATAAAGGGGACAAATTGGATGCATCCATCGGCGGTGGCCTAAATTATTACAAAAACACCCATAACGGTAAGGTGGTATGGGTAAAGAATTATCTGGGTGAACTGAATCCTGACCATGAATATTATCGTAATATCGGACGGAAAACGGATGGCAACATCTACGCTAAGATAAATTATGAAATACTGGATGGAGTTAACTTCTATGCCGATATGCAATATCGTTATCTGCGCTATAAGATAAACGGCAATAATGACAAATGGGACTGGACTGCTGATCCGGCACATCTGCAACCGCTGAATATTGACGAAGATTTCAGCTTCTTCAACCCTAAAGCCGGCATATTCTGGAAGATAAACAACAATAATAATCTTTATGCCTCTTTCAGTGTGGCAAATAAGGAACCGACGCGCAATAACTATACTGATAACTTATTTGCCGCACAGCCCAAATCAGAGCGGATGTTCGATTACGAAGTGGGATATACGTTCCGTAAAGGTTGGTTCAATGCAGGCGTCAACCTGTACTACATGGATTACAAGAATCAATTGGTACTGAACGGGCAATTGAATGAAATTGGCGAAGCCGTAGCAGAGAACGTGAAGGACAGTTATCGTATGGGTATTGAACTGATGGCAGGTGCACGCATCACAAACTGGCTGCGTTGGGATATAAACGCAACATGGAGCCGTAACCGCATCAAGAATTATACAGAATATCTAAGTGATGTGAATGAAGACTGGAAAGATATGTATAGTGAAAACTGGGGTATCTCTCAGACAACCCGATATATTGGCACTACTCCCATCTCCTTTTCACCGGACTTTATGGCAAATAGTCTCATTTCTTTGGATTATAAAGGTTTTAATGCATCTTTGCAAACGCAATATGTCAGCAAGCAATATTTAAACAATGCTCATCAAGAGGACTGTACACTGGACGCTTATTGTGTGAGCAACCTAAATCTCGGATATACTTTCAAACTGAAAGGATTGAAATCTGTTAATGTAGGCGTGACGATTTATAACCTGTTTGACGAAACATACGAAAGCAATGGTTATGCATCGGGAAGTGCCGTATACGAAGGGCATGGAAAGAATCAGATAAAGGACAAAGACAGTAAACTGCTCTATACTTCCAATTACGCAGCCTACTATCCTAATGCAGGTATCAATGCGCTGGCACATATCACATTGAGTTTTTAAAGCATGGAACAAACTCTCGAAATTATCGGAACCATCGTCGGGCTTGTCTACCTCTGGTTAGAATACCGGGCGAGTATCTATCTTTGGATAGCGGGCATCATCATGCCTGCTATCTACATTTTCGTCTATTACGATGCCGGACTGTATGCTGACTTCGGAATAAATATCTATTATCTGGGGGCAGCCGTCTACGGTTGGATGATGTGGAAATACGGCAGTTTTGTAAGACGAAAACTGCATCTGCATATCAAAAAAGAAGGACAGCAGGAACTTCTCATTACCCGTATGCCAATGAAATATTACCTGCCCCTCGGCATTGTATTCGCCGTTACTTTTGTCGGCATTGCCTGGATACTCATTCGTTTCACCAATAGTAATGTACCCTGGCTTGATTCTTTCACCACTGCCCTCAGTATTGTAGGCATGTGGATGCTGGCACGTAAATATGTAGAACAGTGGTGGGCATGGATTGTGGTAGACATTGTCAGTGCAGGACTCTATGTTTACAAAGACCTCAATTTCACGGCAGGACTGTATGCTCTTTATACAATAATCGCTATCTTTGGCTACTTCAAATGGAAGAGGATGATGGAAAGAGTGGTAGAGTGATAAGGTGATAAAAGAAACAATGATGAAAGAAAATAATAATAAGAATTCAGTGGAACTCTGTGTTCTCTGTGGTGAACCGGAAGCAGTAATTTTAGCCAATGGTGATTATCCAACCCATCCTATACCTTTGCAAATACTGGCAAACGCTCCTTATATCGTTTGTTGTGATGGCGGTGCAGATGCTTATATAGATCGCGGCAATGTACCTGATGTTATTATCGGTGACGGAGATTCCCTGAGTGAAGAAAACCGCCGGAAATATAGCCATATTCTTCATTGTGTCTCCGACCAGGAAACCAACGACCAGACCAAAGCCGTAAACTTCCTTTTATCACAAGGCAAAAAGAACATCGCTATCGTAGGAGCCACAGGCAAACGGGAAGACCATACTTTAGGAAATATCAGCCTGCTCATTGATTATATGCGTACTGGAGCTCATGTCCGCATGCTGACCGATTATGGTATTTTCATTCCCTGCCATGATACCTGTTCTTTTCCCAGCCAGCCAGGTCAACAGATTTCAATCATAAACTTTGGTGCCCACAACCTGCGAGGCAAAGGCTTGGTATACCCTCTCAGTGACTTCACCAACTGGTGGCAAGGTACACTGAACGAAAGCACGGAAACAGAATTCACCATTCACGCAGAAGGGGAATACTTGGTAGTGATAAACTATTAGTTCATTTTCTCCTCTCAGCTACCTCCACAAAGTACACACTCAGACATATCATCCCGATAGCCACCCCCTGTTCCCAGGTAAAGCGGTCTTGTCCCACGATATAAGAAACGACGGTCGTCACAATCAGTATCAGATAGCCATACATGGCTACTACGGTTGTCTTCAGATATTTCAATCCGATGGGCATCAACCAATAACTAAGGTAAGTAGGGAAAATAAGGATGAATACCAGAACCACCCACGGCATCCAATGCCAGGTTCCATGTGCTGCGTCGGTGAACAACGGCGCGTCCCAGCCCAGGATAGTAGATATCACCAGACCGGACAGCGCCGCGCCCCCAAACACATATTTCATTACGGTCACCAAGCCGATCTCTTCCAGTAATTTCTTACTCAAAATCAGATAAATGGCAAAGAACACCGAACTGAGCAGGCACAACATATTACCTGTAAAGGCATCATGTGCCAAGTCATCGCTGCCTTGAGTCAATATACACAGCAATGCACCACCGAAACCGAGGGAAATACCGATAATTTTCATCAGTGTAGCCCGCTCGTGCAGAAAGAGAACGGAGATAAGAAATACCCAGATAGGTTGCAGGGAATTGAATATGGCACTACTGACAGGTGTCGTCTTACTGATACCCAGCAAATAGCAGAACATAAAACCATACATGCCGAATGCCCCCAGGCAAAGTAACCCGATACGCTGCCGCCGTGTGATAGGTGCTTCTTTCACAAACCAGCCTGTCACCCAGAACGCTATAGCAGCAAAAGTACAACGCACCGTGACACCCGTCAATGCACCCATCCACACGGGCAGCAGGAATTTCAGGGCATTCATATTCAATCCCGCAAATATTCGCGAGACTACCAAACTTAAATTGGCCTCCAGCTTCTTATCTTTCATTCGGATATCACAATTTTGGTTTCAAGGCAGAGAACGCAGGGAGAAGAAAATTGTTCAACGTGCATGGATATTCCAAAACTATTCGTATCTTTAGGATGTTCTATGAAAAACAAAAATGAATAGCCCTATGAAAAGTAAAGAAAAAGACACACTGCGTAGCGAAACCCAAGATGAACCTAAGAGCAAAGAACAGGTGCTCACATTCTCTCATCAACTGCGCCGGGAGATTGAAACTGCCTGCCGCCAATTGGATAACCGCGAAGGACAAAATAACTTAACAATAAACAAGGAGGTAGCAGAATGGCTAAGCAAGTAATATGGTCACTCGTCGCCAAGAAACAGTTGAAGGAAACATTCCAGATACTAAAATTGAAGAATGGGAATAATGAGGTTAGTGAAGTGCTCTATGTACAATTACAGAACATATTACACCGCATCAGCATGAATCCGTTCATCGGACAAACAACAGAAGTAGAAAATATACGCTACATCATTCCTCACCCGGGATATACACTTTTCTATCGACATAGTCTCAAGAAGATAGAAGTTGTTGTATTATGGGACAACCGACTAAAAATGGGGGAACTGAAGGTGATTCCTAAGAAAGAATAGAAATAACCTGAAAAAAGGGAGTACACCAGTTCCGATGTACCCCCTTTCATCAATTACAAACTCATCATCACATATTCATCGCATCGGCACCCAAAGCGCCTAATACAGCCGAAGCCACCGCTATAACAATTTTCAAAATTTTATCCCAAACCGTCTTTTTCATGTCATTTTGTGTTTTAATAATCAACCAAGGGGATTTTCATCAAGTCCTCCGTCACCACCGGAATTTCCTCCTCCGTTGTCATCCGGATCTTCTCCATCACCGGCAGAGCCATTCACACCTGTCCACTTCTCAAATTCAACGCCCTGCCACAATGCACGGGTAGTGCCCAACGCCGCCGGACGTGTATATTCGGGAGTAAACATGAAGTGCAGGGATGTCACCTGATTCGGATTCACATCTTTCTCATGATCCACTCCTTTACCACGCGTCCGTGCAATCACCGTAAATGTTCCCAGACCATCCAGGCGGACAGTGCGGCTGTTCAACAGCTGCATCCGCATTACCGACATCAGGTTTCTGATCACATTGTGCACATCACCCGGTGTCGCCGAACATTTCTCAGCCACCATCTCTCCCAACTGCTGCAAACTTACAGCCCTACCTATCTTCTTCAGTGTCAGGTGCCATTGCTTAACCCCATCTTTCGTTTTCAACTGCGATTGTCTCGCATAATACAATAAAGGCATAATCTTCCTCCTTTTACATTTTAATTCAACTTCGTTTTTATTTATTCTTGTGTTGATCAACGATGCAAAGATGAGGATATATCCGCGCATAAACGAAAAAAACAGCCCACCGGGAGCTGTTTTCCACCATAAGATTATAATCAACTGACTCTAAACGGGTTGATGTAGCGCAAAGAACTTCTTCATAAAACATATATAAACTATACCAAGCAAAAGAACCATACATAGTAAAAATGTATAGCCATAACTCTGACAACTAATATACCCCATTATGATAACTGCTTGCGCTACCATATAAGTCAACGCCACCACCACATGCGGCATCTTCAATTCATTCGCCATCAACTGATACATGTGTTTACGATGGGGTAAACCGATGTTCTCGTGAAGCATCAGGCGATGAATGATAGTCAGGACACTATCTACACCATAAACGGATAATAGAATTATCCAACTGAAATCTCCAGTCATCAGAATTAGCTTACCTATCAAGAAAAGAAGAATAAAAGCGATACTAACCGAACCGACATCACCGGCAAAGCACTTAGCTTTCTTGCGGAAATTGAAAAAGCAAAACACCAGGACAGAGCAAAGAACGGTATTAATCAAAGCCGATTCAACAAACGTAGTGATCTCAGAATTGATATAAGCCAAGGCAACTAAAACAACCAAGGAATAACCGCCAGTGATTCCATTGATGCCATCCATGAAATTATAGGCGTTGATAATACCGGTACAAATAACTAATGCTACAATTATCCACCACCAGGAAAGAGAAAACAATCCCCACTGGTAAAACATCAAAGCCATAGCGGAAAAATGGAATACCAACCTCAGACCTTGAGAAGTGGAACGGATATCATCCACAAAGCTGATGAATGTTATCAAAGTCAATGCCACCATAAACCAAGGATATTCCCAATGATTCGTCAGGAAATAGACCAATGCACCGAAATAAAAGATAATCCCGCCACCACGCAAAGTAACTTTTGTATGTGAACTACGCTCATTAGGCTTATCAATGATATTGCACTTATCAGCCAGCTTAAAATAAAAAAGTTCCGCTAAAAATAGCAGAACTAAAACTATAATATAATACACCTTTTATAATTTATTTTATTAAACCTCCGTGTCACTCTGTGCTCTCTGTGGTGAAACTGCGGATCGTTTTCATAATCCCATCCGCTGCACGGACAGGCATCCTGTCAATCCCAAGTGCAGACTTTATCTTTTCATTACTCACCACATAATTCTCCGTCAACTTCCGGAGGCGTTCAGTATTCAAGGGTAGATGGAACAATGTTCCTAAACCCGCACAACCTTCCATCATCTTCCTATTCATCTTCCAGATACGAGGCTCCTTGCCCATAGCCTCACACATAAGGGCAATCAACTCATTCGTAGACAGAGCTTCATCATCACCCATGTGGTAAATGCCACTTGCAATATCCTTTTCAAGCAGTCCCTCCACCACATAGCAAAGGTTATCAATCGAAGTAAACGAACGCTTATTCTCAAAATCACCCAAAGGCCAGGGAATGCCTTTCTTCACAACGTTATAAAGCAAATTCAGGTTTCCCTTATTACCCGGCCCGTGAATCATACAAGGCCTTAAGATATACACCTGCTTACCACGCTGCATAGCAACTCTCAACTCTCCATTTTCAACTCTCAACTTATCCAAGATGTAATTCTCGGCAGCTATCTTACTCTCACCATAAGGTCCCACCGGGGTAGGAATCACATCTTCCCTCAACATATCCCCCACTACACTATCAGCAGCAGCTTTCACAGAGCTAAAGAAAATGAATTTCTTTGCTTTTGATTCTAAGAAGAAATCAAAAATCTTCCGTGTCAGTCCCGTATTGATATCAAAATACGCCTGTGCAGCGGATTGATTCTTTGTATCATGGGCTTTACCGGCCAGATGAATGATGGCATCGAACTGGGGCAATCGCTGCATAGGAAAAGCAGTAGATTCAATATCTTTCCAAGAGAAAGTTTTCTCAACTCCCTCTTTCTCAGGTGCAATAATATCAAGTCCATAAAGGACATGGTGCTCCTTTAAAGACATAACAAGATTGGAACCCACGAAACCGTGAATTCCGGTAATAAGTATGTTCATGAAAAAGTATTAGCTATAGAAATTTATTTCTACCAACTTCAGAAATTCCTGTTCTAAAAACGCTTTATTGTAGTGGTTAGCAGAAAAAATATTGAACATATAAATCTTTGTAGATAAGAAATCTGAAACAGTCGGATATGAAATAAAAGTTAGAAAGTATGTTACTCCTATTTGAGTAACAAATTGATAACCTAAATCTATTTCTTCAACATCATAATGGTTTTGCAAATATAATAAAGTCATCCTTAAATCCTTTTAACGTGCCGTGTTCCCGAATATAAGACTGCACAGCCCGCTTGTCGGCAATCATCTTCTTAAAAACATTTTTCACATTTTTGATATACAAAGATACAGCTATTTTTTAGAAAATCAATAAGGTTGAATTCTTATTTCCCCACTTGAGCTTTCAGATATAACTTTTTCACAAACTTCATATCATGTGCCACCATTATCCTCACAAGCTCAGAAAAACTAGTTTTCGTTGGATTCCATCCAAGCAATGTTCTTGCTTTAGTAGGATCACCTAACAACTGCTCAACCTCACAAGGACGGAAATACTTAGGATCAACCTCAACAAGAACCTTACCCGTTTTTAAATCAACACCTTTTTCATTAACACTCTCACCTTCCCAGCGCAGTTCAATGCCAACCTCATGAAATGCTAAAGTGGCAAACTCGCGAACAGTATGCATCTCACCGGTAGCTATCACAAAATCTTCCGGCGTATCGTGTTGCAGAATCAACCACATACACTCTACATAATCCTTTGCATATCCCCAGTCACGACGGGCATCCAAATTACCCAAATATAACTTATCTTGAAAACCTTGTGCAATACGAGCGGCAGCAAGAGTGATCTTACGGGTTACAAAAGTCTCTCCCCGACGTTCACTCTCATGATTGAACAAAATACCATTTACGGCAAACATATCGTAGCTCTCACGGTAATTCTTCGTTATCCAAAAACCATATTGTTTAGCCACGCCGTATGGGCTACGAGGATAAAAAGGAGTAGTCTCTTTCTGAGGAACCTCCTGAACCTTACCGTAAAGTTCCGAGGTGGAAGCCTGATAAATCTTCGTCTTCTTCTCCAAACCGAGAATACGGACGGCTTCCAACATACGAAGCGTACCTACTGCGTCAGCTTCAGCCGTATATTCAGGAACATCAAAAGATACCTTTACATGGCTTTGTGCCGCAAGATTATAAATCTCGTCAGGTTGCACCTGCTGGATGATACGGATCAGTGAGCTACTGTCAGTCATATCTCCATAATGAAGATTGACTAGTCGCTGCTGCTTCATGTCACGTACCCATTCATCCAGATAAAGATGCTCGATACGTCCTGTATTGAATGAAGAAGAACGACGGAGAATACCATGGACCTCATAACCTTTTTCTATTAAAAACTCGGCAAGGAAGGAACCATCCTGACCGGTGATACCTGTAAGTAATGCTACTTTTTTCATATATCTATTTTAAACTTTTCAATTCCACAATAGGAGCGATTTCCCAATTTATGATTTCATCTGCCTGTTCCACATTATAAAACTCATAATGATCCAATAGCCGTTGAAACTTAATAAATGCACCTTTTATACCAACATAACTTTTAAAACGTCTCATTGCAGGTAGTGTCTCTATTACAGGCTGATTTACATCAAAATCTCTCGGATGAAAATAAGTCATCACATAGTCACTATGCTTTCCCCAATGATTAATCAGCCAATAAGGAAATAGCCGGAAGAAACCACCGCCGGAAAAAACAATATGCTTACCCATTATCGGATGAATATTTATCGGAAACTCCTTGATAATTCTTCCATCACCGACATCAATCCGTTTAGGAACACCCTCTCCATAGCTTGGCATACCACCGTAATCATGAGGAGCAGGAAACATTGAGCAGTCATATTTGAATCCCATTTCGACTAAACTATGAAGCGCCCATACATTATTCTTTGTAATAGAAAAGCCCGGAGCACGGAAAGCATTTACTTCCTCTCCCGTCACATCTTCTATCAAACATTTCGCTTTCAAAGTATCCGCCTTAAACGTCTTCTCATCAAAACGGAAAGATAACTCATGCTGGTAAGAATGACAACCAATATGATGCCCTTGTTTCTGAATGGAACGAATCACATCCGGATGCCTTTCAGCAATCCATCCAAGGCAAAAGAATGTTCCCTTCTGATTCCGCTTCTCCAATTCTTCAAGAATACGGTCTACTCCCTGATATATACGTACTTCATGCTTATCCCAGTCAAAATCGCCTGAGATAAAATCACAATTATACCAGTCTTCGATATCAAAGGTTAGTATATTCACTATAAAATAAAGATATTAATTTAAGAACGATATTTTATAATCTTTGCAGGAGAACCAGCAACAATCGCATTTGTAGGAACTTCTTTGGTAACAACTGATCCCGCAGCGACAATAGCTCCATCGTTTATTTTTACTCCAGATACAAGAATAGAATTAGCACCAATCCAAACATTATTGCCTATAATAATATCCTTTTCATGACGTTCTTGATACACCATTGGAATATCACATAATTTTGTGCCATGATTACCACAAAACATTTTCACACCTGGTCCCACAAGAACATTATCTCCAAAAATTATTTTAGAATGTTGCTCTGCCCATATACAACAATCCATAGTTATCCGCACATTCTCACCTAAATAAATATTTCGTGCATTACGAAGAGAAGCTCTTGCATGAATACGATAGCCGCCTTTGTGGTGTATCTGCTTTCTACAGATTACTTGTTCATGCAAAAAATAAGCAAAAGAAGAAAAAATAGCTTTGACAAATGATAGTGAGAAAAAGCCTCCGAGCACCTCCTGAAAAATCAAGCTTGCCTTCTCTATATACCAAGGTTTGTATTGCATAACTTACCTCCATAATATTTTTTTAAAGAGCACCATATATATATACAAATATAATAAAAAGACACAACCATATTTAAAGCTGCTACCCTTCTAAGAATACGCCATTGCTCCATTAACATCGAGCATTTATTTCTAGACCTAGATGAATCATGAACACGATAATAGGCATTAACCGTCTGTGTATTATAAATAAGAACACCTGTTTGAAGCACCTTTAGCCAAGCAATATAATCTTCCTTTGGAAGCTCAGGGAAATATAAAATAGGCTTCAAACTTGCAGAACAAAATATAGTTGGAGAGCTTAACTGATATCCTTTCAACATATCTCGATAACCTGCAACTTTTTTAAAGCGGCTTATTATTCCTAAAGATTTACCATCGCTGTCAACAAACTCACTATATGAACTTACTAATAAGCATTTATTCAATTTAATAAATGCAATTTGCTCTTCTAGTTTGCCAGGTAGCCACATATCATCGCTATCTAAAAAAGCTAAATATTCTCCCAATGCATTATTTAAGGAGATATTCCTTGGTTCAGACGGGTGTCCCGAGTTCCTTGAAGTCTGAAACAGTTTAATCCTACGATCCGCCTGTATATATTTATCAACAATAGAAATAGTATTATCAGTTGAGCAGTCATCAGTTATAAGTAACTCCCAATCTGTATAAGTTTGTACTATTACAGACTCTATAGCACTGGCTATGTATTTTTCCGAATTAAAACACGGCATAATGATAGAAACCATAACTACGATTTACGACTTAAAACAGTTTCAAAAGATGATTTATAAATTAGAGAACCTATAAGACAAGAAATTAATGCATTGCTTAAAGATATAGCATTCAATAAAAGAAGAAAGAATACAAGACAAAACAGATTTCGATACTTCAATTGTTTAAAACTAAAAAAAACTCTCATTATCACATAAACAATTAAAAATGAGAATATACCTAATTCATAAAAAGCCGTACCAAGTCCACTTAAAATTCTTCTATACTCTCGAAAATCCATAAATAAATCTTTAAAATCACTAGTTACAGCCATATTGTAAATATAATCCCCAAATGAATTATAAGAATGAGGAAGAAAGAAATTATCAAACATTGAATATATAGGAAAGAAAAAATTTACAAATCTTTCATTTACACTTTGATCTAACAATACAAATAATGAAGGAGATTCTACCAGCTTACCTAGCAATCTTCCAATTCGAGTATCATTGAGAATCTGCAGAATACTTTCTCCAAAGAATATAAAAACACAACAAATAATAAATAAATAACAAGCGCTTCTTTTTCGTAAGAACAAAGTTGCGCCTAAATACACAAATATAGAAAACAGTAAAATAAAGATAGCCATACTTGATCTCGCAAAAAAAAGTAATTGAAAAAGGATACATAATTGTACCCATTTAAAATCTTTTTCTGCATGATATATCATATAATTAAATATCAATAGCAACAAGCATATACTACCATAATATGATGGTTCAGGGGTTAATCCACATACTCCTCTTCCCGATTCTAAAATAGTACTATTTGACCTGGATAGAAAAAACATAAAAGCATCTGGTAATATCGTTATCTGCAGAAAGGCAACTATAAAATAAATAGCACATACTAATTTAAAGAAACCATAGGAAGGAATAGCATTTTTCTTATATGACCAATAAATTGCATAAGTTATAAAAAATAGACTTTGATAGTTAAAAATCGATCGCAATAAATCTACATCAAAAGATTTTGAATATGGGATTAGAACTAATGCTATAATATTTACTACTAACAATATATATATGTATCTGTTTACTCTTCTATGTAAATTCAATAAAGTTATTATTATAGCAAACAATAGCGCATTAGGCTGAGAATCAAATCCAAAGGGAAGAATACGAACAAAAGGAAAGAAACAAAATATATAAAACAGATAATACAATCCTTTCATTTATATTTTTTAATTATTCTAATAAAAGAAGGTGGCAACAATAATTTAAATAACAATTTACATAAATACAATACAAACAAAAGAATAGTTTGTACGTATGAAGAAGAATAGCGTTTCAAAATTCTCCATCTTTCTACAATCATTCTCTTTTTTATTTTAGAAGAAATGCCACCATCAGACATATTTGTTAAGAAATCATTTATATATAATATTCTAACTCCTCCAAAATAATAACGCAACAAAAGCTCTTCATCAGCAAATATTTTAAAAGACAAATCAAACACCCCCCACTTCTTATATACCACAAGAGGTACGAATGTTGCAGGGTGATTTACCGGAATCGAGCAGAACCTTATTCGACGCGCCACCTTTTTGCTATTTAAAACTATTTTTCTAACTAATCCGGTTTCATAATGATATAGCATATTACCAGAAATAATCGTATCAGGCTTTTCACAAACTAAAGAAGCTATTGATTCTAACGCATTAGGTTCAAACCAGTCATCACTATTTAATAAAGCCACATATCTTCCTGTTGCACGCAAGATTCCTTTGTTCATTGCATCATAAATCCCCTTATCCTTTTCACTTATCCACTTCATTTTTCCACCAAAGATAGGCTCATATTTTTTCAAGATATCCAAAGTACCATCACTTGACAAACCATCTATTATAATGTACTCATAATCCTGACAAGTCTGTGTCAAAACAGAGTATAAGGTTCTCTCAATCGTTTTTTCACTATTAAAACAAACTGTTACTATACTAAATAATGGACTTTTAGCACACATATATTTATTAATTATAACCATAAAAAGTACACATTAGGTTAATGCTCAATTCAGAGCGTATCCTTCTTATAAGGCGGTTGACAAAATGCTCAAAAAAATGTTATTAAGTTTGATTATTTTTTAATTAAGGGTATACAGACAAGTCTATATTTTAAAATACAAGAGTCAAAAAAAGCCCTGTAACCATTAAAAATCAGTAAAAATTCAACTCAGATAATCCTAAATAAGCTTACCTTATAGCTTCACAGCGGTTAAAAGCATGACACAAAAAAACGACAGGTAATGCGTCACAGATATATGTATCACTTTAGAGACCTAACCTGAACATTTACTTAAGATCTGTTAAAAGAACAATCCAAAACAAGAATTATTTCGCCCTATTAACTTTTATTAATCGCGACCTGTTTTTTTTGAACATCATCAATTTAGAAAACTGTATTATAGAAAAGAAAAAATCAATCATTATATATGGATAATAACCCCTCAGCATTAAAAAGAACGCCTTTTGAGTAAACTTACCCATTCCTAAATAGAAATAATTACGCAAATGAGGAAAGATATTAATTCGATACTCACTTTTACCAATATTTATCAAGAATTTATTAACATTTATAATCACTTCAAATTTAGCATCACATACTGAATTACTAATAGTATATGTCAAACTCCCCTTTCTAGCCACCAAACAATATCCTTTCATTTTATCTATTGTAACATTACGAGCCATCGCAGCTATCCTAACAGAAAACATAAGATCATTTGCAGCAACGGTTTCATCAAATACAATGGAATTAGAAAATACCAAATTACTAGATATTATCTTCGCCCATGGCTCTAAGCGCTGAAATTTTACAATATCAAGATTGTTTAAATCTAATGCTTTTTGTATTGTTTGATTCACATATCCTTCTCTATCAGAAACAGCCAATGTATCACAGAAAACACTCATAATGGGAAAATAGATAATATCATCGTCAGAATTTACATATTTATTAAAAAGATAAATTATATTTTCCGTGAAAAAATCATCTGCATCAGCAAACAATAACCATCTCCCCTTTGCATGTGTCAATCCAACATTTCGTGCATATCCAGCCCCCTTCCCTTCTTTTGTAAAAAAGACTTCTACACATGGTTCGCCATTCCCAGGGAAACGTTCAAAATCAACCTTATCTATATCACTATTGTCATCTACTACTATTATTTGAATGTCATCTCTACGTGGGATAGAGTCCAAACAACGCTGTAGTAAATTAGGAATATTCTTATGAGGAATGATAATAGAATAATTTATTTTACTCATCTTCCAATTCTTATATAGAATAATTTTTCTACAAGGAGATCATTCTCATCATAAATATTTCTACCGTCTACGACTGTATCTCCTCTCATCATTTTTTTTACTACCTTCCAACTTGGAATACGAAATTGCTTCCATTCCGTAACCAAAACAAGAGCATCCGCATCAATCACCGCCTCATACATGTCCTTACAGTATACAACAACATCACCAATTCTCCGTTTACATTCCTCCATCGCAACAGGATCATAAACATTCACCTTCGCACCTGCTTTTATCAGCCTATCTATGATCACTAAGGCTGGTGCTTCACGCATATCATCTGTTTCCGGTTTGAAAGCCAATCCCCATAAAGCAATGGTTTTGCCTTTCAAATTACCGTCAAAAGCCTTGAAGAGTTTCTCAAACACAATACTCTTCTGACGCTCATTCACTTCTTCCACCGCTTCAATCACTCGCATATCATACCCGTGTTCTTTTCCTGTATGAATCAACGCTTTCACATCTTTCGGAAAACAACTCCCACCATACCCACAACCCGGATAAAGGAATTTTGTTCCAATACGCGCATCCGAACCAATTCCCCGACGAACCATATCCGCATCAGCTCCTACAAGCTCACAAAGATTAGCTATATCATTCATAAAGCTAATGCGAGTGGCAAGCATAGAGTTTGCTGCGTATTTAGTCATCTCCGCAGATGGAATATCCATAAAAAGAATGCGATAGTTATTCAGAACAAAAGGTTTATAGAGCTTACTCATCAATTCTTTGGCACGCTCAGTCTCCACTCCAATGACTACACGATCCGGACTCATAAAATCTTTCAGAGCAGCACCCTCTTTTAAGAATTCAGGATTAGAAGCAACATCAAACTCAATATTCGCATTCCGCTTTTTTAACTCCTTCTGGATAGCTGCTTTCACCTTCTTTGCCGTTCCTACGGGGACAGTACTTTTTGTAACAAGTACTGTATACTTTTTAATATACTGACCAAAGGTTCGGGCTACCTCAAGCACATATTTCAAATCAGCACTGCCATCTTCATCAGGAGGAGTTCCAACAGCACTGAACACTATTTCCACATCATCTATACAAGAAGATAAATCAGTGGTAAACCTTAGCCGCTTCGCTTCCACATTACGTTGCACCATATCATCCAGCCCAGGCTCATAAATTGGAATCACACCAGCCTGTAGCTTTGATATCTTTTCTTCATTCACATCCACACAAGTAACATTTACTCCCATCTCTGCGAAGCAAGTACCACTGACAAGACCAACATAACCTGTACCTACAATTGCAATATTCATATATAATTAACGCTTAATAAAATTAAACTTAGTTCTCACGTAGTTTAGTATATCATAACCACCTAAAAGTTGAGTTAAAGAAAGGCTGATTACTAAACTAAAAATGGATTTCACGAATAGAGACACAAACATATTTTCGATTGGCAAAAAATGTCCTAAAACGTATAAAAAGAAAAACAAAAGCAAGCCAATTACAAACGGTCGTAACAACATTTTCAAAATTGCAATAATCGGATAGCGCAAAGTCCTAAATAGCAAATAAAAGCATTGAACTGTGTTAGCCATTTGAGCTATTAAAAAGCCATACGCAACAGCTTCTATAGTTCCCCAGGAAAATATAGTTATACAGAAGCTAACTATCATAAAAAAAGCGCACCAACATCCTGAAACAAATAATTGTTTTGTCGCATTGGCTGATTGATAGATGGAGCCTGCCGTAGAAGTTAATATTTGCATAGATACCGTCAAGGCCAATATCTGAAATATTCCAACAGATTTTCCCCACTGATTGCCAAAAAATATCAATATCAATTCCCGGGCTGTAAAATAAAGCAATGAAGACAGAGGAAAAGAGATATAAGCTAACAAATGCAAAATTTTTTTATATTTTTCAGCTAAGTCATACAAATTCTTCTGAAAAGAAGAGAATATCGGTTGTATTACAGGAGTTACAACAAATGTAATATTTTGCAATGGTAATAGCATTAGACGATAAGATTTTTCATAATATCCCAATGGAGACATACCAATAAAGCGTCCTATCAAAAGTTTATCCAGATTTCTGGAAAAGTAATTTATCAAATTAAACAAAAACTGATATAGTGAAAAAGACATTATCTTTTTTAGCGATTTCATTTTTATTTTCATAAAAAAATGAAAACGTTCATGCCAATAATATACACCGAATTGTATGACAGATGATATTATAGGAGAAATAATTAATGCATGCAATCCCATCCCAGAATATGCGCCTATGACAGAAAATATGCCAGCAATAGTTTGAGCCGTTAAGGCCGTAAAAGCAGTAAACTTAAAACGTTTGTATTTATATTGTAGATTTAAAGGTACAATATTTATACAATAAAAAAAAATAGGTATGCTTAACCATTGGCATACAGAGACTAAAATCTTATTATTATAATAGCCAGCAATAGGCCATGCACACAAAAAGAAAACAGCTGATAGTACAATACCTACATACACAGTAAATGAAAATATATGTTCTAAGTCATTTGATGTCAACTCTCTATTTTGGATTATAGCAGGACCAATTCCTATGTCACTCAAGATATTGAAAAAAGCAATAATAACGGTCGCTATAGCTACTACTCCAAAATCAGCAGGAGTTAATAAGCGAGCCAATATTGCTGTTATTACTAATTGAATTAGTATCCCAGAATATTTGGCAACTGCAATATAGAATACCCCTGAGAACAACTCGCGTTTAATATTACCCATTATATTTTAATGAATGCAGCCTTAATTATAGAATGAATACGATAAGGTTCTCTCAAAATCTGAAGTATTATGTATGCAATTCTTCTTTTAAATGGAATATGCATTTTCCAAAAAGGATATGAATACCATTTTTTAGTCTTATAAAACACAGTCAGTAAGTCTGCCTTCTGCTGTACCGTTAAACGTTCTAATAAAATATCAAGTGCCTCTTTATTGGCAACCAGCCAATCTTTACGAGTCGTACTTCTTGCTGTAGAGGCATATTCACGCTTAAATAAAAGACGATCCATCATCTCAAACTCAAAACAATTAAATGAAGCCCAAATCATTATATACCAATCCAAAGGAGTTATTTTAGACTTCATTGCCGGAAAAGCCCCAATATCTAAGATACTATTACGTGAATAGCATGTGCCAGAAGGAGTTAAGCCCCCTAAAGTAAAACAAGATAAAGCAAATTCTCCGGAAATAACATTATTCAAAGAATATCCTCCTAATTTCATAGATGCATAAAAATCACGAAACATGCTTCTCCCCCAAATAATATAGCGTTCAGGAAAGCCTCTCATTGAAATGCGTTCATAAAGTAATCGCAAAGCAACAGGAAACAGTACATCATCACTATGACAAAACAAGACATAATCCCCATGTGCTTCCTTAAAACAAACTGTATGATTTTGAAATAAATCTACAGTACGTTCATTTGAAACTATCCTGACTTTTGAATCAGTATAATCTGAAAGTTTATCCAATGTTGAATCTGTTGATGCATTGTTTACAATCAAAATTTCGTATTCTTGATTATAATCCTGATTTAACGCACTATCAACGGCATTCCGAATAGTACTTGCATTATTATAAGTCGGTATTGCAATTGTAAACAACATAATTACTTAATATTTATTCCACTCAACAAACTCTGATCACTCCACAAATAATCCCACTCGCCAAAACGTCCGATAGTCTCTATGCCGATAGACGCCAAATAATCCCGAACGATTTCCCTTGACTTATAAATATTATGATCAAAAATCACATTCGCATATTTCTCAAAACGCACATCTATAAAAAGAATATCATCTTTTTTTATTATATCTAAAGCTATCAGTTTATCTACAGACTTTTCCAACAATTCCTCCCTTGTATATCTATTCTGTTCACAATAAATCTCCAATTGCAAGGAAGAACAACCTTCCGGCACATTATCCGAAGATTTCAATGAAGGAGAATAAACGCGAGCTGGAAGAATATCTTCATCATAAATGTACCACCACAAATAAGGAGGAATATTTTTTGTTTTCAATCCAACAGAAACCTGATAACCACAAGTATATCTTAACTGATTTCCCGCATTTTCCACTTCTGTAGGTACATCATTTATCAGTTTTAAAACCTCTGGAAGCGGAAGGCTGCTTATTAATTTATCATATTGATAGATTTCACCGACACTTGTCCTAACTGTTTTTCTCAATGGAAATATTTCCACCACTTCAGATCGGAACCTGATATCCAAATCTTTCACCAAAGCTTTCATGAAAGTTTTAAAACCTCCCTTTTGGGGATAACGCATTTCCTTTGCATAGTAGGCAACAGGAGTATCAGCACTCTGACAACCTAAAAGAATTTCCTCTATAGAAGGTTGATACAATCGGGAACCAATCCATTTTATTTCCAGATCTCTCGCTTCACACATCCAATATTTACGAGTATAAGCCATCGGAAAGTGTTCTGCAAAATAGTTACCATACTGTAACCGCAACCATTCCTCGTAGTTAGAGATATTATTGATATCGGATATTTGAGGACGATTTCTGAAATCAGCTACAATACGCCGTTTCTCTTCTTCCGATAATGGGTATAAATTATTCTGTGCAGGATGTTTGATCCATTTCCCATTATAAATATTATAAGGATTGGGAATATGGCTGATAATATCAGGTGATGACAATGAAAACAATTCGTTTACCTTTTCATTGTTGCTGAAAGAAAAATGTACAAATCTATCAAAGCGAAACCCATCTATTTCGAAGTTTCCACATAAACCACCATAAGTGAAATCCTTCTCCAACAATATGGCAGAAATACCTTTTCTACGCAACGAATAACCTGCACCCAAGCCAGATATTCCTGCACCCATAATAATAATCTTATCCATTCAAATATTTCTTTTCAAAGCTTGCTTTACTGAATATTGAGGCCGAGTGATTGAATATAATTTACTTATCGAGCATCGCAAGTCCATTGCCTCATTCTCCCTATATGGCAATGCTCCATAATGAACCTCTGATGTTGAATGTAATTCTGATTTATAAAATTCAATAATCTCTTTCAACGAAATACTATTACCACTACTCACATTCACAATCTCGCCTACACATTTATCAGAATTATCAAATAGTCTATGAATAGCTTCCGCAAAATCATCCACATAGATAAAGTCACGCTTTTGTTCGCAAGGCGATACATTCAGAGGTTCTCCTTTTTTCAACTGATCTATCACATAAGGAATAAACTTACTCCTGCTTTGACCGGGACCAAATAAATTACCCGGACGTACCACCATTGCCGGAAAACCATAATTACGGTGAAGCATCATTGCCGTATTCGTTGTCAACTGTTTCACTAATGCATAAGGAGAATTAGGATATTCACGATTCTCTTCCTTGAAAGGCGAACCTTCCGAACCATATTCTTCTGAACTGCCAAACTGGATAAACAATCTCAATCCGTCATCTTTCTTAAAGCGCTCAAATAAGTTCAAAAGAATCTTCAGATTAGAGGATATTAATCCGTCAAACAATGACAAGTCTCTTTCTGCCGTTACAATGGAGGCCAAGTTAATTATGTAATCAGGAGTAGGCTTTTCAACAGGAAGTTTCTCCCTAACTAAATCTAATATATGGGTTTCCACATCCGGATAAGATGCGAAAAAAACTCGGTCAATATATTTATCATATACAGTTATGGAATAAAAAGGAGACAAACAACGCACCAGATTTTTTCCAATAAAGCCGCTACCGCCAATTAAATATAAAGTATTCATTAGTTCGAAAGATATTCTTCTATCTGTCCCACACAAACATCATATACCCTCTCTTTCCGGTACCTCTTATACCAGTCCACCGTCAGTGCAACAGTCCGGTTAATATCCATCCTCGGTTCCCAGCCCAACAGGAATTTCGCCTTACTGATATCCAACATCAACAGTCTCGCCTCATGCAACGCATCAGGATCGGACAAGTCCCTCAATTCTCCGCTACCATAGTTCTCAATGGCTTTCGTAGCAACCTCCCAAACTGTAGAAATACTTTCTGCTTTGGGGCCGAAGTTCCAGCCTTCGCAATACCTCGTCGGCTCATTCCACATCTTTTGTGCAAGCGTCATATATCCACTCAGCGGCTCAAGCACATGCTGCCATGGACGGATAGCTTTCGGACTGCGTATATCAATGGTTCTTCCCGCCTCCAGCGCCTTGATGCAATCCGGTATGATACGGTCGAGCGCCCAGTCACCACCGCCAATCACATTGCCCGCCCTTACACTGGCGATACTCTTGCCATGCTTTTCATACCGGACAGGATTGAAAAAACTGTTCCGCCAGGAAGCAATGGCAATCTCTGCCGCTCCCTTACTACTGGAATAAGGATCATAACCGCCCATAGGTTCGTTTTCACGATAACCCCATATCTGCTCCTTGTTCTCATAGCATTTATCAGTGGTTATCATAATGCCGACTTTCACACTGTCAGCCAACCGGATAGCCTCCAAAATATTGATCGTACCCATCACGTTAGTCTGATACGTATCAACCGGTATCTCATAGCTCAAACGCACCAAAGGTTGGGCAGCCAGATGAAATACAATTTCCGGCTGATACTCTCTGAATATCTCCTTCATCCGTTCACCGTCACGAATATCGGCACGGATATCCGCCTTGATTTTCTTACCGATGCCGGAAAGCATAAAGTTATCACGTTCGGAGAAAGGGTCTTGGGACACGCCGATAACTTCGGCACCAAGCTCATGCAACCAGATGGAAAGCCAGCTACCCTTGAAACCGGTATGACCGGTGACAAGCACACGCTTTCCATGATAGAAGGCATTAAAGATGTCTATCATGAATAAAAAATAGATAAGTGAAAATTACTTGTGTTTCTTCATTGTAGCGCGAATGGCTATAACATAGAGTGTTTTCTTTGTAAAACGATAAACAATGCGATATTTGGGATGAAGCAGGAAACTATAAAACTGAGTCTTTCCGGTAGAATAAACTTCATCAATTGTTCCGATTAGAGGAAAATTAGTCAGCGTTGTTATGGTACTATAAACATCATTGACAAAATGCTGGGCAGCTTTATGATCAACTTCATTCTCATACCATTCAGTTACTCTGCAGATAGTATTAAGTGCTCTTTTACGTATAACTAAATTCAATGTCCCCATTTCCTAAAAAAAGCGTTAATCTCTTCTTTTGTAGCATTGCCACCGGATTCTGACAGACGAAGTTCCTCGGCAAACTCTTCATCTGTATAGATACCAGGCATTTCGGATGTATGCAACAATTCCAAGCATTCTTGCAACTTCTCCTCATCATTAGTCTCATCAATAGAGGCTATCAACCTGTTCTTCAAACCTTGAAGATAGGGTGTATTATAAGCTACTGCGGGTTCGGACACTTTCATGATTCTGCTCCTTTCTGGTTTTCTATAACAAAGGACGTCATTTTATTCGTAACACACAAATCTTTTTAGAAATATATAGCTATCATAACCAAACTTTCCAAGGTGCCTGCCCCACCCCCCACAGCTCATTCAGTTCAACATTATCCCGAAGCGTATCCATAGGTTTCCAGAAACCGGCATGACGGTAAGCGTGCATCTTTCCGGCTTTGGCAATACTTTCCAAAGGACCACGCTCGAAAATCACCGTATCGTCACGGTCGGGAATATAATTGAAAACCTCCGGCTCGCAAACAAAATAACCCGCATTGATCCAGTTACGGTCACCGTCCGGCTTCTCCTGAAAAGAAAGAACCTTATCCGTCTCCAAATCAATCTGAAGAGCACCGAACTTACCGCCGGGTTTATAAGCCGTCAAAGACAAAGCGGCACCCGATTTCTCATGGGAAAAGATACTGTCAGCGATGTTCAAATCAGAAACCCCATCACCATAAGTCAGCAGGAAACGTTCATCGCCGATATACCGCTGGACACGCTTGATACGGCCACCGGTCTGAGTGTTCAATCCCGTATCAACCATGGTGACTTTCCAGTTTTCAGAATGATTGTCAAGAATGGTCGTTGTATTGTTCGACAAGTCAACGGTCATATCACTGTTATGACGGAAATAATTCGCGAAGTATTCCTTGATGACATACTGCTTATAGCCACAACAGATGACAAACTCATTGATACCATAATGGCTATAGGTTTTCATGATATGCCAAAGAATGGGTTTGCCGCCTATCTCTACCATGGGTTTAGGGATAAGATTGGTGGCTTCGCTCAAACGGGTACCAAAGCCACCGGCCAGAATCACTGCTTTCATTTTGAGAAGTTGAGAGTTAAAAATTGAGAGTTAGGGGTTAAATTCGGGCGGATGCGAAGTCCTGGATTGAGGCGATCATGTGGTCAAGCATTTCTTTCGTCATACCGGGATAGACACCGATCCAAAGGGTATTGTTCATGATAAAATCCGTTACCGTCAAATCGCCCGCTATGCGATAGCCTTCACCCGATTTACGCATTTCATCAAATGCGGGATGTTTCAGCAGATTACCTGCGAAAAGATTACGGGTCTGAATTTTTCTGCTTTCAAGATGCTGTGCCAGTTCATTACGGGTGAAGCCGGCATCCTCCTTTACAGAGATAAGAAAACCAAACCAACTGGGATTGGAATTCTTCTGCGCTTCAGGAAGTATCAAGCCTTTTACCCCTTGTAATTCCTGTTTCAAGTAAGCAAAATTTTTACGACGTGCCTCAACGATGTCATCCAGCTTTTCAAGCTGGGCACAGCCTATAGCGGCCTGCATATCGGTTACTTTCAGATTATAACCAAAATGAGAATAAACATACTTATGGTCATATCCCAAAGGTAGTTCACCGAACTGCCTGGTAAAACGGCAGCCACAGGTATTGTCCACGCCGCCCACGCACCAACAGTCACGCCCCCAGTCGCGGAAGGAATTAATGATTTTATGCAGTTGGGGATTATTGGTATAGACGGCTCCACCCTCGCCCATAGTCATGTGATGAGGGGGATAGAAACTGCTTGTACCGATATCTCCGATGGTTCCGGTCTTCTTTTCTTCACCGTCAATCGTATAAACAGAACCTAAAGCGTCACAATTATCTTCCACCAGCCAAAGATTGTGTTTGTCACAAAAGGCCTTCACCGCTTCCAGATCAAAGGGATTACCCAATGAATGGGCAATCATTACGGCTTTTGTCTTAGAAGAACAGGCAGCTTCCAGTTGGGTTACGTCAATATTATATTCAGGAACGGTCATATCCACAAAGACAGGAATAGCGCCATATTGGATACAAGGAGTAACAGTGGTAGGGAAACCACAAGCGACGGTTATCACTTCATCGCCACGCTTGATGCGGCGCTCCCCTAACAGTGGGGAAGTCAAAGCCGAAAAGGCAAGCAAATTGGCGGAAGAACCGGAATTGGTCAGCGAGCAGTATTTCACGCCCAGCCATTTAGCAAAGCGACTTTCGAATTTATGCGCCCAAGGACCGGCGGTAAGCCAGAAATCCAGAGAAGAATCTACCAAATTGATTAATTCCGCTTCATCATAATAGCGCCCGCCATAGTTTACAAAAGTCCTACCGGGCTCGAAAGGTTGCTTTGGAGCGTGAACTTCATTATAATATTCTTTTGTCAAAGCAAAAATCTGTTGCTTCAATTCATCTTTTCTATTCATGAAATCTATTTTATTAGTCAATATATTCCCATGGATAGGGATTATCAATCACGTTCTGAAACTCAGCAATAGCTTCCCGCTGTTCAACCGTAAGTAAGGCAGAATCCCAAGAAGCAATGACGGCACGACCTTCGTCAGCCAGAGGCTCATCGAACACCTCACCATAGCAGGCGGTGAGCAGACGAAGTTTCAATAATGAAGCGGGAAGGACATCAAGGATATCCCAACAGCGATCTAAAATTTCCTGAACATGTTGCCGCTTCTCACCGTGATCGATGAACGAGGCATTATAACCCATTAGAAGAGCAAGACAGACATTAGCCTGTTCTTCAATGGTAGAACCCTTGGCTACGGAATTATACAAAGCCGTGGTCAGGCGATAAACTTCACTGTTACGACGGGAAAGGTCATCGCTATAGACCGGACTGCCGTCCATACCCAAATACATCAGCTCGTGCGCGGCACGCTGAAGAGCAAGTGTTTCTTCAGAAAGAGACATAATGATTTATGATTTATAATTTATGATTTATCAGCTGTTCAATGGCAACGATCGATCGCTAATTATTTGATTACTTCGATCAGATCCGGATGAATGGTGGCCATGGCTACAGCGATGACGCCTTGTATCTCGACAACCACACGGCGGTCACGGGCACCCTTCACTTTCAGGAAAATGCCCTCCTGTCCCGCAAAGTCACCACCCGTGATACGGACTTTAGTTCCTTTAGACAGGTTCAGTTCATCAGGCTGGAAATACAGGAGATGGTCGTTATAGGTACCCGCCACGGCAATGAAGCGTTGCATCTCGCTATCGGGGATGATTATCTTCCGTCCGCTGCGGGTATCGGTAATATATTGCAGGTAACTGACCTGGGACTTCACACGCTTCACATCCGAAGGACGGGCATGGACAAAAAGTAGATTGTGGACGACAGGAACCAGAGCTCGGACTTTCTTTCCCTTCTTCAGACTTATCTTATATTGCATAGGGACGAAACAGCCCATTTTCTCTTTTTCAAGAAGGCGCATGGCGTCAGGCTCTCTACGGTAGGTGGCACGCATGGCATACCATATTTCAGACTCTTTTTCTGTATCTTTTTCCGAATCCATTCTATGGTTTTGTTCAAAAAAGGGTATTCCTCCGGGGCTTTGAATCCCTTTCATACACCTGAGTTTCAATCATTTGCGAACACTTTATATAGAATACAGCAAGCTTTGTGTTCCTCTTGCCAATTGATTTACCATAGCCGTTCATTACCTTGTTGGTAAAAGACCATAAACGAAAGGATTGCAAGCAAAAAGTGTCTTTTAATCGTTCGTTTTTTGCACGTCAAGATTTGAGAAAAAGCAAATAATTTGAAAGCATAAAAATGAAGAGATATTAAATATATTAAACGACAAAAATGTTAGACTGATTATCAATAATATAGCCACATAAAAAACTTAGTTCTAAAATATTTTTATTAAACATCTTGCAAGTTCAAAAAATACCCGTTATCTTTGTGCCCATTAAACGAACGTTTTTTGGACACCCGCAAAATTCGCATATACACAGCTGTATATTAACCATTTACACCCACAAAAAGATCTTCATTTTTTTCTTTTTCATCTATTCCAACCATCATTAAAAAAGATAACGCTACCTTTGCCGCTTTTTCTATATTTAATACAATTACACCATATTTAATTAATCATTAAAAATTAAGACGAAGATGAAGAATCAAAAGAAGGCTGAAAGCCTTGAAAAAAAGAGTTGGAAAAGGTAGAAAATTCGGCCTTAGAGAGTATTGTAGAAGGGATCAGCCGAGGCCCCGGACGCCCCCAAAGTCCGGCAGTGGAAGGGATACTTCCCGAACACAGAAAAGAGGGAATGGAGTTGCTACTCATAGCTATAAAGAAAGGGTGCTTCGGTAAAAAAGAAGACATTACGATGAAAGGGGTGGCAGACTGGGCAGCGGGAAACGGTTTTTTCCTAACAGAGGATCACACCCACCTGTCAGCCAAGACCATAGAATTAAAATTGGGAGAATTGAACAGAGAATTATATCCCCGGGAAGCGGAAGAAAAGAAGCTGAAAAAGGAAAGAAAAGAAGATAAAAAGAAGAAATAAACGGACAATAATTAAATAGTTACACCCTATTGAAACAACTTATATCTTTGCCCCGCTTTAGCAAAGATTAAGCCCTGCAAATGAGAAGATGCCGCTTTTTCAAAGAAGTGACATCTTCTCTTTTTTTATGCCCGACATAAACACCTACTAAAACAATTAAAAATTAAAGAATTAAAAATTAAAAACGCAATGAGAAAGCGAAAGAAACCCGCTTCTATTTACGAAGCGCTCAGAAAGAAATGGAGAATTAGAATCATGCTCGAAAAGAACTACACGGAAGACGCGGCACTATGGATGACGGACAGAATTGAAAGCCTCATCAGCCACATGCAGTATGGATATGCACTCGTGGCATACTACAAGCAAGACGGGACGTTCAAGTTTGTAAAGGCAACACTACTGCCATACGAAAGACACTTCTACCGGGAATACGACATACAACGTATAGAAGCACCCATCGTATACTGGGATGTAGATCTACAGGCATGGAGAAGCTTCCAGCTGGAGAATTTTCTGGAATGGAGACCGATCAATTGACAATTAAAGAATAAAATTATGGCAATGACGTATGGAGGGATTCAATATTATCCCATTTCTGTGATACTGTTCGACGAGATATACATGGGGCTGATAGAAGCCAGGTACGGAATGAAAGGTATAGCGATAGCGATGAAACTGCTATGCAAGATATACAAGGAAAACGGATATTATCTGCTTTGGGGAGAAGAACAATGCGCGCTCTTCACCAATAAGGTGGGAAAAGATGCCTGTGAGGAAGAAATGCAGGGAATCGTGGATATTCTCGTTGAAAAAGGATTCTTCGACAAGCAGAGTTACGAAAAACAGCACGTTCTCACTTCAATAGAGATTCAGAAAGTGTGGCTGGAAGCTACTAAACGTAGGAAAAGGGGGGATATAGCCTCCCTACCCTACATATTGGTGAAAACGGAAGAAAATAAAAACGGTAAGGACGATAAAGGTGATAAAGATGGCAAGGAGACAGAATGTATGCAAAATCAGCAGAATTGCAGACAGGATGCAGCCGATTCCACCGAAAATGCAGACAATTCCGAACAAAGTAGAGTAGAGCATAGTATAGCAGAGGAAAGTAGAGAACTCCCCCCTCTAACTCCCCCGCCGGGGGAGGATGTCGGGGTATGGAGGAAATATTCTTTCATCGAATTCCCGGGGTATGCCTACAACAAGAACACCCATAATCTGGAATGCCTGCTGCTTTCACTGGACGAACTGCATATCAAAGACCCGGACGACATAAAAGCAATATTAAAGCTGTCCGATTACGGTCGCTTGGGAAATGAGATCTGGAGAATAATACATAACACCAAGTGGAGTACAGTGAACAGCAACGGGAAATATCTGATAGGAGCACTAAACAAGGCACGAAAATAGGGATAAAAGCCCCAAAATAAAGGCCTAAAACGAGTACTGATTATCAAAGCATTACAAAAAGTTAACTTCCTGTCGACAAGAAATTAAGAGTTTGTCGACAAGGAGTTAACTTCTTGTTGACAGGCTCTTTAATTCTTATTGAGTTGACATAGGGATTTCTCCTTTCCCATCACATAAATAATAATAATTTCGCGTACCAAATTCGTACACAATAAAAATTATCGCTATCTTTGCATCAAATCAATAATCGTACAGCTATGTTAGTAATAAGCAGCAGAGAATTCAGAGACAACCAGAAGAAGTATTTCGATTCGGTTGACAATGGAGAACAGGTAATTGTTCAGAGAGGAAAGGATCGTTCTTATAAGCTTGTTCCTGTAACAAGTCATGATATTTGCATGACGGAAGAGGAGTTCTACGAAAAGATAGACCGCTCTATTCAACAGGCTAAGGAAGGTAAAGTTTTGAAAGTATCAACCAATGATGGCCTTAAAAACTTGCTTGGTTTATGATTGAATATGAACTGGAGTTTACTCAAGAGGCACTGGATGATATTCAGAGGCATAAGAAAAGCGGTAATAAGCCATTGTTAAAGAAGCTTGAGAAACTCCTTCTGGAATTAAGGCAACATCCTTCTACTGGCACCGGGCAGATTGAAATACTGAAGCATTATAAAGAGGAAACTTGGTCGCGGAGAATCAATGATGAGCACCGGCTTGTTTATCGTATTAAAGAGGATGTTGTAATAGTGCTTGTATTATCTGTATATGGACATTATAAATAATACTAAAAATGGGAGAACTGAAGGTGATCTCCCAAAAGGAGTGAGATGTAGAAAAAGTAAATAAGTGCCGTATTATGATTGAACAAATTCCATTCCATGCCATGTATACCATCTTTGTATGAACTCATCACCCAAGTCGTATTGACTGGCAACATTACGCACTATCTCCAAATTCAAGTTATCAGGCAAACGGAGAAGTACATTTGCCGCACAAAGGTTTTTATATTCTTCATCAAGAATAATCCTTTTACGGAGAGACAGATTATCATCTCCGATATAAGTTCTGTGACTTATCATGTGTTCTGACACCAGTCTGCCAATCATGACACCTTGCTCTGATATAAAATAGTATGAATTGTCGGGTTGCCTGACATAAAGAGTATTATTATTTTTCATGCTAAAATACTCTAATGCATTATAATTACCAGTGTCCAGATTATAATACTTAAGGTAACGTTCTCTGTATCTCTGCATAAAATGTGGAGTATACTCCAGAACAAGAGGATTTCTATTGCTCGATAATGCAATATATCCGCAAGTTTCCTGACCGGTTATCGGAGCGTAAATAAGAAATGTAAAACCTTCATTGAGAGCAAGAAAGGCAATGGTCCAAGAATTGTTCCGCTTTGTTGTGACTACTATTCTTTTAGTAAATCTTCCAATAAAGTGTTCTTGCCTGTAACGCTTTCCGCAACGATCCATAAATAAATCGATTTTGGTCTGCAATATTGAAAAATCTTTCATTGCTTCAGCATATAACTCTTCGGACGACATTGACGATACAAACATGTTTTTATCTTGTTTATGGTTAATGCGAACCAGAAATTGAATAAATACTTTTCTGACGGGTTATGAACTAAATGATAAATAATCTTTTAGACGCGGATGACACGGATGACGCGGATCTTTTTTTATTTTTTTTATAGCGCAGCCTTTTAAATCCGCGTTATCCGCGTCATCCGCGTCTAAAAAATAATATACCGAATGGCGCTTATCACTTATCACTACCCCCTAATCACTTTTATTCCTTTATCCCATTATAAGTCTATTTCAACTCCTTGTTCGCAATATTAATGAATATGGGTACAAAGGTATAAAAAACAATCCAACATAGTTAGCAGAGGACTTTTTTCATGTTATAATAATATTATCCTTGAGTAGTTGCTGAACTAATTGCCCGTTAGAGTGTGGCATTTCAGATGGGAGAAAAAAGAGAGGAGAAGCAATGCCCCTCCTCTTATGCTAATTTAAACTTGAATCTGAGTTAAAATTACGGTTACAAATATACTATATTGAAACACCAAAGTCAAGCTTTCGGATCTTTATTTCTTCCTGCTTAAAGAAATTCCGCTTCTTATAGCGACAATAGATAGCTTTTAAAATCAGCAAATTCCTTTGTCATCGACAGACTTTGCTTTTCACCTTGCATAAAAGCTTTCAGTTTCGCAGGAATCTCTACGGTTTCGCCGATAATACCTTCCACGGTTTCGAGGAATTTTGCCGGATGTGCCGTCTCCAGGAAAATGCCAGTTTCACCGGATTTCAATCCTTCTTTCAGTGCACGGAAACCGCAGGCACCATGCGGATCAAGCAGGTAATGGCATTCTTTCCACGTCTCACGCATCGTTTCGGCAATCTGTTCATTGGTATAAGTGGTACCACTGATTTCAGCAGAAATGGCCGCATGACTGCCTCCATAAAGATCGAACACACGCGCAAAGTTACTCGGATCGCCCACATCCATAGCATTGGCAATGGTAGCTATAGAAGGACGTGGAGTATAAACTCCGGTTTGCAAATATTGATAGAAGATATCGTTACGGTTATTGGCAGCAATGAAACGCTTCACAGGCAATCCCATACGTTTACCAAACAATCCGGCAGTGATATTTCCAAAGTTACCGCTCGGAACACAGATAACGGCATCGTTCGCCTTGCCTATCTTCTTCAGTTGAGCATAAGCATAGAAGTAATAGAAAGCCTGCGGTAAGAAGCGTGCTACATTTATGGAATTGGCACTGGTAAGTTGCAGATGCTCATTCAGTTCCTTATCCATAAAAGCAGACTTCACCAACGCCTGGCAATCATCGAATGTACCGTCTACCTCAAGGGCCGTGATATTCTGTCCGAGAGTCGTAAATTGTTTCTCCTGTATTTCGCTGACTTTCCCTTTGGGATAAAGCACATATACATGAATACCCTCCACACCGAGGAAACCATTAGCTACCGCACTTCCCGTATCACCAGAGGTAGCAACCAACACATTGACTTGTTTCTTACCTTCTTTTCTGATGAAGTATCCTAAAAGACGGGCCATGAAACGTCCACCCACATCTTTGAAAGCAAGCGTCGGGCCATGGAAAAGTTCGAGTGAATAAATATCTTCCGTCACCTTCACCAAAGGAACATCAAAATTCAATGTATCGTAAACGATTTGTTTCAATGTTTCGGCAGGTACATCTTCTCCAAAGAAAGCGTCGGCTACACGATAGGCAATCTCCTGAAAAGAAAGAGTATCGATACTATCATAAAAATCTTGTGGCAAAGGTTTAATGCTATATGGCATGAAAAGTCCTTTGTCGGCAGCAAGTCCCTTCACTACGGCTTCTTCCAGGCTGGCATCGGGAGCTTGTTTGTTGGTACTGTAATATTTCATAATCAGCTTTTCATAAATTCATTAATAAACTCATCTTCCTTCAATAATCCGTAACTGCCTTCGCAAACAGACGCTTCATCAAAGGTCTGTACACTATCCGGTTCGATACCCGGATACCAGATGAAGAAAGGGATCGGTTCATTGGTATGTGTACGGAGCTCACATGGAGTAGGATGATCGGGCAATACGGCAATAGCTACCGGTTCTTCCCAATCTTTCACGGCTTCATATATAGGACCTACAGCACGGCTATCCAGATTCTCGATCGTCAGAAGTTTTAAATCCACATTCCCTTCATGTCCGGCCTCATCGCTGGCTTCGATATGCAGATAGACGAAATCATCCGTCTTCAGGGCTTCCAGTGCAGCAGCCACTTTATTTTCATAATTGGTATCATACAGGCCCGTTGCACCTTCCACTGTCAGGCGACGCAAGTCCGCATAATATCCGATACCATTGATCAGGTCTACAGCAGAAATCACTGCCCCCCGTTTCACTTGTGGAAACTTATCAGACAAACGTTCCATCTTAGGACGATATCCGGGACTCCAGGGCCAAATACTGTTAGCCGGGTCTTTCCCTTCCGCCATCCGCTTCTGATTCAACGGATGATTTTTCAAAAGCTCCTGCGAACGCAGGATAAGATCATTAATCAAATCAGCGGTTTGTTGCGGAGTCAGTTCTGCACCGCCTTCGGGAACCGTTATATTCTCCGTACCCGGCATCGGTTTCACCAGTAAAGGGCGGAAAGGTTTCAACGGCACATCGTGCGGTGGCGTACAATCGATACGCTTATCTCCACCTTTGATCACCAATAAATGACGATATTGCACGCCTGTATAGAAACACACCCGCTCATTGCCCAGATGTTCCTGCAAGTACTTCACCAATACATCGGCTTCTTCCGTTGTGATGTGTCCGGCAGAATGGTTTTTAATATGATCGCCTTCAATGCAAATGATGTTACAACGCATTGCCATCTCGCCCGGTTTCAGATCTACACCGATGCTAGCAGCTTCCAGAGGTCCTCGTCCTTCATAAACTTTCGGCAGGTCATAGCCCAAAACGGACATATTCGCTACCTCACTACCGGGATGGAAACCGTCGGCAACAGTTTTCAACCGTCCCGTACGTCCCATGCTCGCCAGTTTATCCATATAAGGCGTCTTGGCATATTGCATCAGCGTCTTACCGCCCAATGACTCCACAGGCCAATCCGCCATTCCATCGCCTAATATGATTATATGTTTCATTTTATTAAACATTTGCAATACTCATGATATCCGCAAATACACCTGCCGCCGTTACTCCGGCACCGGCACCGTATCCTTGTATCATCATCGGATATTCTTTATAACGTTCTGTAGTCAGCAGAATAATATTGTTACTACCTTCCAAACCATAGAACGGATGATTTACACCCACTTCCTGCAGGCCGACTGATGCTTTGCCATTCTCCAGTTTAGCAACAAAACGCCAGTGCTTGTTCTCAGCTTCCAGTACCTTACGACGGGCTTCGAAGTCCGCATCCAGGCTCGGCACTTTCTTCCAGAAATCATCCAGCGAACCTTCAAAGAAATCATCGGGCACGAACAGGTTCTTTTCTACATCCGACTGTTCCAGTCTGTAACCGGCTTCACGTGCCAGGATCACCAGTTTACGGATAACGTCCTTGCCACTCAGGTCGATACGCGGGTCCGGTTCGGAGTAACGCTCTTCCTGCGCCATCTTAATGGTCTTGCTGAAAGGAATATCCGCACTGATCTTATTAAAGATATAATTCAGTGTACCACTCAGTACAGCTTCAATCTTCAATATCTTGTCACCGCTATGGATAAGGTCATTGATCGTATTGATAATCGGAAGCCCCGCACCCACATTTGTTTCAAAGAGATACTTCACACCACGCTGACGGGCAATCTGTTTCAGTTCACGGTAATTCTCATATTCCGAAGAAGCGGCAATCTTATTGGCAGCCACTACAGAAACGTTGTGTAACAACAAGTCTTTGTACAAGGAAGCAACTGCCGCACTTGCCGTACAGTCTACAAATACCGAGTTGAAGATATTCATGCCGATAATCTCGTCACGTAAAGTTTCCAGCGTGCTCGGTTTACCCTTCTCTGCCAGTTCTGCACGGAAATCTGTCAGATCGAAGCCTTCACGGCTAAACATAGCCCGGTCAGCATCGGCGATACCCACAATATGTAGCTTCAATCCATTCTCCATCATCAGCTTCTGCTGTTGGCAACGAATTTGTTCCACCAGGCTACCGCCTACCGTACCGATACCGCAAATAAAGAGGTTCAGTACCTGATATTCCGACAGGAAGAATGAATCGTGGATAACGTTCAATGATTTACGCAATGATTTGGAATCCACTACAAATGAGATATTTGTTTCCGAAGCACCCTGAGCACAAGCTATCACATTGATACCGTTACGTCCCAACGTACCGAACAGCTTTCCGGCAATACCCGGCGTATGCTTCATATTTTCACCTACAATAGCTACCGTAGCCAGGTTCTTCTCCGCCTGTATCGGAGAAATCTCACCCATTTCAATCTCTTTGGCAAACTCCTCATTCAGCACTTCACATGCCAGATCGGCATCCGCATTACGCACACCGATAGACGTAGAGTTCTCCGAAGATGCCTGAGATACAAGGAACACACTGATACCATTCTTTGCCAGTGCCTTAAAAATGCGGTAGTTCACACCAATCACACCTACCATACCCAAACCCTGCACAGTAATCAGACTGGTATCATTGATAGAAGAAATACCCTTAATCGCTTTCGTACGCGGATCAGAAACTTCCTGTCTAATAATCGTTCCCGTTCCTTCGGGATTGAATGTATTCTTTATTAAAATAGGAATATTCTTGTGGCAAACCGGATAAATAGTCGGCGGATATACTACCTTGGCACCGAAGTTACAAAGCTCCGTTGCCTCTACATAACTCAGTTCGTTAATGGTATAAGCGGTAGAAATCACACGCGGATCTGCAGTCATGAAACCATCCACATCCGTCCAGATTTCCAATTGGTCGGCATCCAATGCCGCCGCAATAACCGAAGCTGTATAATCAGAACCACCACGACCCAGGTTCGTAACATCTCCCGTCACCTTATCAGTAGAGATGAAACCCGGTACCAACGCACGCTTCGGCAAAGTGCTGAATGTTTCACGAATCAATTCATTCGTCAACTCGGTATCCAATACATACTTGGAGTGCTTCTTTTCAGTTTTGATAAACTTGCGTGAATCGAACCATTTAGCTCCCGTCAACTCTGCAACGATAATGGATGATAAACGCTCGCCATAGCTGACAATCGTATCGGAAGTCTTTTGCGAAAGGTCCTTTATCAGATAAATACCCTGGAAAATATCTTTCAGTTCATTGAGCAATTCACCGATCTGGCGTTGCAGTTCCACTTGCCCTTCACCTGCGGGAATCACTTCTTTAATCATTTCCACATGGCGGTAAACGATTTCGCGGAACTCATTTTCGTAAGCAGCATCACCGGCAGCCGCCATTTTCGACGTGTTTATCAACTTGTCTGTGATGCCCCCCAGTGCGGAAACCACCACAATTACCGGTTCTTCTACTGCTTCTACAATTCTCTTTACGCTCAAAATACTGTTCGCGGAACCTACGGACGTTCCGCCGAATTTTATTACTTTCATATCCTTTATTACTATTGATAAGGTTGATACAATGTGTCGGAAACAGGACGTATATGCCTGTATTGACTTGAATTAAATAAGAAAAACTGCTGAAAAATAGTGTAACACGTAGAAACACAAATACTATCCATTAACCCCTAAGGGTCATGGTCATGCACATGGATGTGACTGTATGTTGATAGTACTTGTTCATACTCTCTGTTTCTTTCATTATTGATAAGTGTCGCAAAAGTAATAATAAAAACATTCAATCTATCACATTTTGTGGTTTTTTTGTAATAAAAATACAGAAAGGCCTCAAAAGAGGCAGAAATATGCAAAAGAGCGAAGTGTCATTTTCACACATAACCATACAATATTCCACTATCAGCGACACAGTTTTATAACATTTTGATATTAAATCCAAGATATATCATTATATTTGCACTAAATTATCGTAAGAAAATGCATATGAGTCCAAATATAACTTCCATTTTGCTAATCTATACCGGTGGAACCATCGGAATGATAGAAAACCCCGAAACGGGTGCTTTAGAGAATTTCAATCTCGAGCAGCTGAAAAAGCACGTACCGGAGCTGCAAAATTTCACATTCCATATCGATACTTACCAGTTCGATCCTCCAATGGACTCTTCGGATATGGACCCGGAAGCCTGGCGCAAACTGGTGCATATCATTAGTGACCATTACGATAGATACACAGGTTTTGTAATTCTGCATGGCACGGATACGATGGCATATACCGCATCTGCCCTTAGCTTTATGTTAGAAGGGTTGAGCAAACCTGTCATCCTCACCGGCTCACAACTCCCTATCGGAGTACTCCGCACGGACGGAAAAGAAAACCTTCTTACCAGTCTTGAAATAGCCAGTGCACGTGATGCAAAAGGCAATCCGCTTGTACCCGAAGTCTGCATCTTTTTTGAGAATCACCTGATGCGCGGCAATCGTACCATCAAGATGAATGCAGAGAACTTCAATGCATTCCGTTCATTCAACTATCCCGTATTGGCAGAAGCAGGTATTCATATTAAATATAATAATGTGCAAATCCGCTTTAAGGAAGTTGAACGGGAACTGAAGCCACATTATCTATTAGATACCAATGTTGCTGTCCTAAAACTCTTTCCGGGTATTCAAGAGAATGTAGTATCAAGTATACTGGGCATTGAGGGATTGAAGGCTGTCGTGCTCGAAACTTACGGTTCGGGAAATGCTCCCCGCAAAGAGTGGTTCATACGCCGCTTGCGGAATGCTTGCGAGCAAGGGATAGTCATCGTCAACGTCACCCAGTGCAGTGCCGGAACCGTAGAGATGGAACGTTATGAAACGGGCTATCAGCTAATGCAGGCGGGAGTAGTTTGCGGATATGACAGTACAACGGAGTCTGCCGTTACTAAACTGATGTTTCTACTGGGCCACGGTTATACGCCTGATGAGGTACGAAAAAGAATGCGTACTCCGATGGCAGGAGAAATTACGACTATCTAAAAGAGTAAAAACATGAAAAGTAATACATCGTATACGGGCGAATAATTTATTCGCCCGAAATATACCAAGTAACTTTTACATGCTCTCTTTATCTTTTTATAACTAATGCGAATCAGTAGTTGAAATTCCTACTTGATTCAGTTAGTTAAAATGTTATTATTCAATTAA